>Ga0265297_10005029_pt1 | contig 20737 bp, 24 predicted proteins | sample Munlanlwell13791_FD_192502 | JGI IMG/M metagenome (GOLD analysis project Ga0265297, IMG submission 192502) | Leachate microbial communities from a municipal landfill in Southern Ontario, Canada - Leachate well 137-91 | ecosystem: Engineered > Solid waste > Landfill > Unclassified | place...
CTTTAGAGAAAATGGCTAAAGAGGGAAAGGCCGGTTATGAAAAAATAAACCAGCTTACGCGGTATGGCACGGTAGCCCTAGCTTTAATCCAGTCATATTTTATCGCTCTTTGGCTGGAGAATCCTGCGCGTTTTGAAGGCTTGCGGATAGTAATGCACCCGGGATGGAGTTTCCGCATCATCACGGTTTTGACCTTGACCACCGGGACAATCTTTATTATGTGGCTGGGCGAACAAATCCAGGAGAGGGGGATCGGTAACGGTATATCTTTAATAATTACCGCAGGCATTATTTCCAGGATTCCGGCAGCTATGCACCAGTTGTTTGTCCTGGTTTCGCCTTTTGACGCCGCCCGGCGCCAGATCCAGCCGCTTACGCTGATAATTATGGCTATTTTTTTAGTCGGTGTGGTTTTTGCGGTAATCATGATTACCCAGGGGCAGAGAAAAATCCCCGTGCAGTATGCCCGCAGGATTGTGGGAAGGAAAATCTACGGAGGACAGTCTACCTACATACCTTTAAAAGTGGATACTTCCGGGGTTATCGCGATTATTTTTGCCCAGTCGATAATATTGTTCCCGGCGACCCTGGCTTCATTTATTCCTAATCCGGGTTTTCAGAGGTTAGCCGAGAGTTTAATCCGCGGCCATCTGCTTTATACTTTTGTCTACGGACTCCTGATTATGTTTTTTTGTTATTTTTACACCGCTATCGTATTCAATCCGCAGGACCTCTCGGAGAATATGAAGAAATACGGAGGGTTTATCCCCGGGATAAGGCCGGGCGCTCCTACGGCGGAATTTTTAGATTTTGTGATGACCAGGATTACTTTGGCCGGAGCGGTTTTCATCGTCTTCATCGCCATATTTCCCGATTTTATCATGGCCTGGCTTAAAGTGCCGTACCTGGTGGCTTCTTTCTTCGGCGGGACGGGTATATTGATTATCGTCGGAGTTATGCTGGATACGTTGAAGCAGATTGAATCGCACCTATTGACACACCATTATGAAGGCTTTATTAAAGGCAGCCATATCAAGGGTAGAAGATAATGCGGATTATTTTATTGGGGCCACCGGGCGCGGGTAAAGGGACGCAGGCTAAAAAATTAGCCGAACGTTTAAGCCTGGCGCATATTTCTACCGGAGATATTTTAAGGCAGAACGTTAAGGACGGCACGGCTTTAGGCCAAGAGGCCAAAGATTTTATGGAGCGCGGCCTGCTGGTCCCGGATGAGCTAATGAGCAAGATGCTCCTGGAAAGATTTTCGCAAAGCGATATAAGGAACGGTTTTATCCTGGATGGTTATCCGCGTAATCTTGCTCAAGCCCAAACCTTAGCGGATATATTTAAGCAGAAAAATATCGCAATAGATATGGTCGTCTATCTTGATTCCAGCGACCAGGTAATCATTCAAAGGCTTAGCGGCCGGCTGGTCTGTAATGCCTGTGGGGCTAATTTCCATGTGACGAATATGCCCCCTCGGGAAAAAGGTATTTGCGATAAATGCGGCGGGGCGCTCTTTCAGAGGACCGATGATAAGGAAGAAACGATCAAGAAGCGGTTGGAAGTCTATAAGCACGAAGTTTCCGGCCTGATAAAGTACTACCAGGATAAAAAGAAGTTATACCGCTTGGCGGCAGATGAAGAAGCGGGTACAGTGCTTGACGAAATAATTGCTCTTACAAAAAAAATTGCATGATTCCCTTAAAGACTGAAAAAGACCTTCAGAAGATCAAGCAGTCCGCGCAGATTTTAACTAAGGTAATGCGTAAGCTTGTTCAGGTTATCCGCGCGGGCGTTTTGACCCGTGAGATCGACGCTCTGGCTGAAGAATTAATCTTGCAGGAGAACGCCCTGCCGGCTTTTAAAGGTTACCAGGGTTTTCCGGCAACGGTTTGCACTTCTATAAACGAAGAGATCGTGCACGGTATCCCCTCGGAGAGAAGGTTAAAAAGCGGGGATATCATCGGCTTGGACCTGGGAGTAAAATATAATGGTTATTTCTCCGATGCGGCAGTTACCCTGCCGGTAGGCCTGGTGCCGGCAAAGGTAAAAAAGCTTATCCGGGTTACGCGCGAGGCTTTAGCCAAAGGCATAAAAGAAGCCAAGCCGGGGAATCAGCTTTTGGATATATCGGCAGCTATCCAGCGCTATGTTGAAAAGAATGGTTTTTCCGTCGTGCGGCAATTTGTCGGGCACGGCATAGGGACCAGCCTGCACGAGGAACCGGAGATACCTAATTTCGGGCAGCCCCATCACGGGTTGTTTCTGGAAAAAGGGATGGTCCTGGCTATTGAACCGATGGTCAACCTGGGCGGATGGGAAGCCGAAATTTTAGATAACGGTTGGACCGCAGTTACCAGGGACCGGCTACCTTCAGCGCATTTTGAACACACGGTAGCCATAACCGAAAAGGGACATGAGATTTTAACCGGGTAGATTATGCCTAAAGAAGAACTGATTGAAACCGAAGGAAAGATCATTGAAGCGCTGCCTAACGCCATGTTTAAGGTAGAGCTGGAAAACGGCCATCTCGTTCTGGCACATGTATCAGGAAAGATGCGCATGAATTTTATAAGGATTTTACCGGGGGATAAAGTGAAATTAGAGCTTTCTCCTTATGACTTAAACAGAGGAAGGATAACCTTTAGGGTCAAATAAAATGAAAGTAAAAGCTTCGGTAAGAAGAATCTGCGATAAATGCAAAATTGTAAGAAGGGCTGGGGTAGTGCGGGTAATTTGCCCTAACCCTAAACATAAGCAGAGACAGGGCTAAAAAGGAGAAACATAATGCCAAGGGTACTGGGTGTAGACATACCTAAAGAAAAAAGGATTGAGATATCTTTAACTTACCTGTACGGTATGGGCAGGGCGTCAGCCAATAAAATCCTTAAAGATATAAATATAGACCCCGCCAAACGCGCCAAAGATTTAAGCGAAGAAGAAGTCGCGCGGATTACTAATACTTTACAAAAGGGCGGTCTTAAGCTGGAAGGAGATTTACGCCGCGATATATCCCAGAACATTAAACGATTAATGGATATCGGTTCATGGCGGGGCTCAAGGCATAAAAAAGGCCTTCCGGCCAGGGGCCAGCGTACACGGACCAATGCCCGGACCAGGAAAGGCCCGCGCAGGGGTAATATGGCCATCGTTAAGAAAACAGAGCCGGCGAAAGCATCAGCAAAACCCGCTAAATAAAAATACAGAAAGAGGGAATTAAATGGCGACCAAAGAAAGGGCGAAGAAAAAAAAGATAGCCAGAGGCATAAGTTCGGGTATTGCCCATATTCAGGCAAGTTTTAATAATACTATAATTACCATTACTGATAAACAGGGTAATGTTTTGGTCTGGTCAGCCCCGGGAATCGTAGGCTATAGCGGGTCTAAAAAATCTACGCCTTTTGCTGCGCAGATAGCTGCGTCGGATGCGGCGAGGAAAGCGAAAGAGATCGGCATTAAAGACGTAGAGGTGCGCGTGAAGGGGCCGGGTTTCGGCCGGGAGAGTGCCATCAGGGCGCTACAGGCTTCGGGCCTGATTATCACTTTAATTAAAGATGTGACTCCTATCCCGCATAACGGTTGTCGTCCAAAGAAGAAAAGGAGAGTATAATTTATGGCACGGTATATTGACGCAGTTTGCAGGTTGTGCCGCAGGCAGGGGGAAAAGCTCTTCCTGAAAGGTACAAAATGCACGACAGAAAAATGCCCGGCAGCCAGGAGGGCATATCCGCCTGGGCAGCACGGCCAGGGAGGCAAAAGGCGGGGTAAGCTTTCTAATTACGGCCTGCAGCTAAAGGAAAAACAAAAAGTAAAAAGAATCTACGGGGTACTGGAGAAACAATTCCGGCGTTATTTTAAGATTGCTTCCAAAAGTAAGGGCGTCACCGGAAAGATCCTCCTGCAATTATTGGAGCGCAGGCTGGATAACGTAATTTTTCGTTTAGGTTTAGGCCTTTCCCGGTCACAGGCCAGGCAGTTGGTGCGCCATAATTTAATCACCGTCAATGCGCACCGGGTAAATATACCCTCCTTCCTGGTAACAGGAGGAGATCTTATCCAGGTTAAAACTAAAGAAAAGGCGTTGAAAAAGATAAAAGATATCCTGGAACAATCCAAGGAAAGAAGCGTCCCCAGCTGGCTGGAATTTGATTCCTCCGCTTTAAACGCTAAGGTCTTAAGGTTACCGGAAAAAGACGATATTCAACAGCCTATCCAAGAGCAGTTGATTGTAGAGTTATATTCCAAGTAATAGAAAGTTTACACTCATTCAAGGAGGAATAATAGATGGGTATAAAATGGAGAGATTTTCAGTTCCCAAAAAGATTGGAGTGCGAGGAGGCTACTTATACTAATACTTACGGTAAATTTTCCGCGGCACCCTTTGAGCGGGGCTATGGGGTTACGCTGGGTAATTCCTTAAGAAGAGTCTTGTTCTCCTCTATAGAAGGAAGTGCGGTAACCAGCGTTAAAATTTCCGGAGTGCAGCATGAATTTTCTACTATCCCGGGAGTCCTGGAGGATATCCCCGAAATAATTTTGAACATTAAAAGCCTGGTTTTGAATTCACATTCAAAAATTCCCAAGACCATCTACATTAAAGCTAATTCCAAGGGAGAAATCAAGGCTAAGGATATTGAAGGCGATGAGACTATTGAAATTATCAATCCGGACCTGCATATCGCTACTCTGACTAAGGACACCAAATTGAATATTGAAATGGGTGTTTCCCGCGGCCAGGGCTATGTTCCCGCAGAGCTAAGCAAGAGAGAAGATAAGGCCATAGGCGTCATTCCGGTTGATGCCGTATTTACTCCCATAAAAAAAGTTAATTTTTTTGTGGAGAATACCCGCGTTGGGCAGCGTACGGATTACGATAAATTAATCCTGGAAATATTCACTAACGGCGCAATCAGCCCTAAAGACGCTTTGTTATACGCCTCCAATATACTCCAGAGGCACCTGGATATATTTGTTAATTTCGGGCAGCTTCCCGAGGATATAGCAGAAGAAGAATTAGAAATGACCAAGGAAGAAGTATCGTTGTATGAAAAATTAAGGCTCCCGATATCGGAGCTGGAGTTGTCCGTGCGCAGTTCTAATTGCTTAAGGGAAGCGGGAATCAAGATCATCGCGGATTTAGTTAAGAAGACCGAAGATGATATGCTGGATTTTAAAAACTTCGGTAAAAAATCATTAACCGAGATAAAAGAGTTGATGTTAGGCATGGGCTTAACTTTAGGCATGCAAATTGACTCTAAAAAAATAAAAAAGGCTTAAAAATATGCGACATAAAAAGAAAAGGCTGCAACTGAACCGTTTTACCAGCTGGCAAAATGCCACCATCAAGAGTTTGGCCAGGAGTTTACTTATTTATGAAAGTATACGGACTACACTGCACCGGGCCAAGGCAGTCAGGCCATTAGCTGAAAAACTCATTTCGCTGGCCAAAGCGAATACCTTAAGCGCAAAAAGGGAGGCTTTTGGGATTCTAGGCGACCATAAATGGGTAGCTCTGCTTTTTAACGAAATCGGCCCGCGTTTTGCTAAAAGAACTAGCGGTTATACCAGGATTATTAATCTAGCTAAGCGCAGGGGTGACGATGCCCAGATAGTAATTTTTGAGCTTACCGAACAAAAAGCTAAAGTCAAAAAAGCCAAAAAAGGCAAAGAAGCCAAAGCCGAAAAAATAGAAAAAGGCAGCGGAGAGCTCTCCCCAGAGCCGGCAACGGAAGAGAAGAAGGCCGAGAATCCGCGGGAGGCAGCCGTGGTTAAAGAAAAAGCCCCGCCAAGCAAAAAACCTTCTAAAAAGTTCCTCGGAGGGATAAGAAGCATTTTTAAGAAAGAAAGGGACGCGCTATAAAGCTATTTTTTTCCTATGCACATAGATACGCGGTTAGCCAGGCGCTTAAAAAATGTAAGACCTTCATCAACCCTCGCGATCACCTCCAAGGCTAAAAAATTAAAATCCGCAGGGTTTGATATAATAACCCTGGCTGCCGGAGAACCGGATTTTGATACCCCGGATTTCGTTAAGTTAGCCGCGATCGAAGCGATAAACTCCGGTTTTACGAAATATACCCCCAGTACAGGCATTCCGGACCTAAAGAAACTAATCTGCGAAAAATTCAAAAAAGATAATTCCCTGGAATATGCACCTTCTCAGGTAGTTGTTTCCTGCGGGGCCAAGCATAGCATATTTAACGCGCTTTTTGTCTTAATCAACCCCCAAGACGAAGTGCTTATCCCTTCTCCATATTGGGTAAGCTACCCTGAAATGGTCAACCTCTGTGACGGTGTTCCCCGGTTTATCCAGACTTCAGCCGAAAATAATTTTAAAATAACTCCCCGGGAACTCTCCAGGAATATCAGCGCAAAGTCAAAACTCCTTATCTTAAACAGCCCGGCGAACCCGACGGGCTGCGTATATACGCAGGAGGAATTAGAGCGGATTTCCGAGATCTGCGTGAAAAATAAACTCTTCGTCATCAGCGACGAGATCTACGAAAAGCTTATTTATGACGGCTTAAGGCATGTTTCATTGGGGAGCTTAAATAAAGAAATTTATGCTTTGACGATTACCGTAAACGGTTTCTCCAAGAGCTTTTCGATGACCGGCTGGCGCCTGGGCTATCTGGGTGCCCCTAGCGAGATAGCGGAGGCAATCTCGCGCCTGCAGGACCACTCAACCTCCAATCCCAATTCTATCTCCCAGAAGGCCGGAATAGCCGCGCTCGGCGCACCGGATAACTTTTATAAAAAAATCTGCCAGCAGTTTCAGGAAAGAAGGGATTACTGTATCGGCAGGCTCAAGGCCATGCCTAAAATTACACCCGTAATCCCGAAGGGAGCTTTCTATATTTTTTGCGATATATCCAGGACAAAGATTAGCGCCATGGAAGCCGCTAATCAACTGTTAGAAAAAAAATACCTGAGTATCATTCCCGGGGAAGGATTTGGAGCGGATAATTATATTCGGATAAGTTTTGCCGCTAGCCTGGATAGCCTTAAAAAAGGGATGGATAGGCTGGAGGAGTGGCTCAAAGATGGGTAAAACGATAGCTGAAAAGATACTGAGTGCGCATGCCGGAAAAGAGTTGAAGGCCGGCGATTTTGCCGTATGCCAAGTCGATTTTACTTTTGGCCAGGACGGGACAAGCGCAATTATTATTGACCGGATAAAAGAAATGGGAGTGAAGGAGTTAAAAACTGATTTTTGCATGGTGCTCGATCATAGCGCCCCTTCCCCAAGCGAAGGGGTTTCGCGGGTGCACAAAAAAATGCATAATTTTGCCAAAGAGTTTAAACAACGGATTTTTGATGTAGGCTGTGGCGTATGCCATCAGGTAATCCCCGAGTCAGGAAAGGCCTTGCCCGGAAATTTAATTTTGGGCGCAGATTCACATACTTGTACTTATGGTGCTCTAGGTGTTTTTTCTACAGGCGTAGGCTCAACGGATCTGGCGATTGCCCTGGCCACGGGTAAAAACTGGTTCAAGGTCCCGGAGACATTTAAGATTCTCCTCAAAGGAAGAATCCCCAAGGGCGTATTCGCCAAAGATATTATCCTGCATATTATCGGAAAGGTAGGTTCCGACGGAGCGACTTACAAGGCAATTGAATTTTGCGGCCCGGTAATCGAAAAGATGGATATGGACGGCCGTTTGACTATGTGCAATATGGTGGTAGAGATGGGCGCTAAGTGCGGCTTTATGCCGCAGGATAAAACTACTTTGGCCTGGCTCGCCTCCCGGGGTGTAAAGCGCGCGGGTATCCAAACGGTCAGCGCGGATAAAAATGCCGAATATGAAAAAATCCTGGAAATTGATATAACCAAACTTAGAAGCCAGGTCTCCCTGCCGCATAGTGTAGATAAGGTCAAGCCGGCGATAGAGTTAAAGGCGCTGAAAATTAACGAAGCCTTCTTGGGTACCTGCACAAACGGAAGGTTGCAAGATTTAAAAATAGCTGCTAGAATACTAAAAGGCAGAAGAGTGGCGCCGGGGGTAAGGCTTATTATCGCCCCCAGTTCGCGTTTGATTTTACTGGAAGCCATAAAATTAAAATTAATAGATATTTTTGTTAAGGCAGGCGGGATAATCCTGGCTCCGGGCTGCGGTCCCTGTGTAGGCACGCATAACGGCATACCCGCGGACGGAGAAGTGGTTATTTCTACCGCTAACAGGAATTTTAAAGGCAGGATGGGTAACCCCAGTGCTTTTATCTACCTGGCTTCCCCGGCGACAGTAGCCGCATCAGCAGTAAAGGGGTATATTACAGACCCGCAGAGCCTATTTTAGGCTAAAGAGGGAGGAATAATGGAAATAAGGGATCTGCTTTTAATGTGTATCGAGAAAGGCGCTTCGGATTTACATATAACCGAAAGCGAGCCTCCCATTTTACGTATCGATGGTTCGCTCAAGCGCACGAAGCTTCCTCTCCTGGATAAACAGGAGTTGAAGAAGATGATCTATAGCATACTGAATAATTCCCAAAAAGAGGCTTTTGAAAAAGAGCTGGAGTTGGATTTTTCTTTAGCTTTGCCGGATTTAGACAGGTTCCGGACAAATATACATATACAAAAAGGCGCCCCGGAAGCGGCATTCAGGCGTGTGCCGCTGGAAATACCCACGGTTGAAAAGCTAGGCCTGCCGCAGGTAATCAGCGACCTGGCACGTAAACCTAACGGTTTAGTCTTAGTCACCGGGCCTACCGGTATGGGCAAAACCACTACCCTGGCCACAATGATTGATTTGATCAACAAGGAGAGGGAATGCCTGATTATGTGTATAGAAGACCCGATTGAATTTGTCTTTAAAAATAATAAGAGTATCATTAAGCAGAGAGAAGTCTATTCTGACACGCGTTCTTTTGCCGCGGCTCTGATGCATACGTTGCGCCAGGATCCCAATGTCATCGTGGTCGGTGAGATGCGGGACCTGGAGACCATTTCTACGGCCCTTACCGCTGCCGAAACCGGGCACCTGGTATTAGCTACTCTGCATACTCCGGACGCGCCGCAGACCATCGAAAGAATTATTGATGTTTTTCCGCCGCATCAACAACAGCAGGTGAAGTTACAGCTGGCTGATTGCCTGCAGGGAGTAATTTCGCAATTACTGCTCCCGCATGCTTCAGGCAAAGGCAGGGTCCTGGCTACGGAAATAATGATCGGCACCTCGGGAATAAGAAACCTTATCCGCGAGCAGGAGATCGAACAAATCCCTACGCTTATGCAAACGGGCTCGCAATACGGAATGAAGACGATGGATAAATGCTTGAAAGAGCTGACTCAAAGGGGCGAGATTACCCTGGATGTTGCGCTTTCTAAAGCTAAAAACGCGGATGAATTCAGGCAGCTATGAAATTAACCGGCCAGGCTTTAAAATTAGGCGATAATATTAATACGGATTTTATCATTTCGGGAAGGTATAAGTTTGCCATTACCGATATGAAAGAACTGGCTAAGCATATCCTGGAGGATATTGACCCCGGGTTTACGGCCAAGATAAAACCGGGTAAATCTATGCTTATTGCCGGCAATAATTTCGGTATGGGTTCCTCGCGCGAACAGGCGCCTCTGGTCATCAAAGAAGCCGGGATTGTGGCGGTGTTGGCTAAGAGCTTCGCGCGTATTTTTTACCGGAATGCGTTTAATATCGGGCTGGCTTTGATAGAGACAGATACGGATAAGATCGGAGAAAACGATTTAATTGAAATAGACCTGGATAAAGGGATTGCCCGGAATACATCGAAAAATATTAACCTTACCTTAAAGCCGTTCCCTAAGTTTATGCAGGAGCTGCTTAAGGAAGGCGGGATAGTAAATTATTACCGTAAATACGGAGAACTAAAAGTTTAAAATGACGCATAAAGTAACCTTGATTCCCGGAGACGGCATCGGCCTTGAGGTTAGCCTGGCCGCTAGAAGGTGTATTGAAGCTACTGGAGTGAAAATAGAATGGGAAGAGGCCCTGGCCGGAAGTTTGGCCTTCGAACAAACCGGTGAATTACTGCCTAAAAGTACGCTGGATTCCCTAAGAAAGAACAAGGTAGGCTTAAAGGGCCCGATCATCACGCCGATAGGCGAAGGGTTTCGCTCGGTTAATGTCGGTATCCGGCAGGCCTTAGGCCTTTACGCCTGCGTGCGGCCCGCAAAAACATATCCGGGAGTAAAAAGCTTATATAAAGATATTGACCTGGTGCTTATTCGCGAGAACAGCGAAGACCTCTACGCGGGCATAGAATTTGCAGAGGGCAAGCCCGCAACAAAAAAACTTATTCAGGAAATAGAAAGGTGCAGCCAGAAAGAGATCCGGCCGGATTCCGGTATTTCTATCAAGCCCATTTCCAAGACTGCTTCCGAAAGGATAGTCAGGTTTGCTTTTGAATATGCTCTCAAGCATGGCCGTAAAAAGGTTACCCTCGTGCATAAAGCGAATATTATGAAGTTTACCGACGGGTTATTCTTAAAAACCGGGCGTGAAGTCGCCAGGGAATATAGCGGAAAAATCAGTTTTAGCGAAGCCATAGTTGACAATATGTGCATGCAGTTGGTGCAAAAACCGCATATTTATGACGTGCTGGTCCTGCCTAACCTTTACGGAGATATACTCTCAGACTTATGCGCCGGGCTTATCGGGGGGCTGGGGATTGCCCCGGGAGCGAATATCGGAGATGGCCTGGCAGTATTTGAAGCAGTGCATGGATCAGCGCCAAAATATAAAGGCTTGAATAAAGTAAACCCCAGCGCGATGATCTTGTCGGGCGTGCTTATGCTGGACTATCTCCAAGAAGAAAAGGCCAGCCGGGCGCTGGAAAATGCGGTTAAATCGGTCATTGCCGAGGGCCGGTATGTCACCTATGATTTTAAATCCGACCCTAACGATCCTCAAATAGTCGGCACGCAAGAAATGGCTGACGCAATTATCCAGAAAATAAAAAATAAATAGGAGTAAAATGAAAATAAGCATTATCGGCGCAGGAAATGTCGGCGCTTTAAGCGCTATGCGTATCGCGCACTATAACTTAGGCGATATTTTCCTGGTAGATATCGCCAAGGGGCTTGCCCAAGGTAAGTCTTTGGATTTAGCCGATGCCCAGGCAGTATTGGGGCTTGATTACAATATTCAGGGTTCCGAGGATATTAGCAGTATAAAGGACTCCGCTATAGTAGTGATTACGGCCGGCCTGGCGCGTAAACCCGGAATGACGCGCGAACAACTCCTTGCCCAAAATAGCCAGATTTTAAAAGAGGTCTGTGTAAATATAAGGGAATTTGCCCCTCAGTCCGTCGTAATAGTAGTGACTAATCCGCTGGACCTGATGACTTATCTGGCATTAAAGACAACCGGTTTTGCCAGGAATAAGGTGCTGGGTATGGGCAGCAGCCTGGACAGCTCAAGATTGGCTAACCTTATCGCGCAGGAATTAAAGCTGCCGGCCACGAGCGTAGAAACAATGGTTATCGGAACGCATGGCGAGGGAATGCTCCCTTTAGCCAGGCATACTAAAATAAAAGAGGTAAGCCTGGAAGAATTTTTAAATGACGAGCAAATGGAAGGTTTAACTAAGAGGACTACCGGCAGGGGAGCTGAAATCGTCGCTTTATTAGGCAGCGGAAGCGCTTTTTTTGCGCCATCTGCCGCAGTTGCGCAGATGGTTAAGATTATCGCCAAAGATGAAAAGAAAATTACCGGGGCCTGCGCTTACCTGGACGGAGAATACGGCATTAAAGATATCTGCCTGGGCGTACCGTGCCGCCTGGGCCGGGCCGGTATTGAAAAAATTATCGAGCTGGACCTAGCCGATAAAGAGAAAAAAGAATTACTGCATTCAGCTGATGCTATGCGCGATTTATTAAAACAGCTACCTGTTTAATTTATGTACGATTTAGCCATAATCGGCGCGGGTTGGGCAGGCTTTAACGCTTGCTTAAAAGCAAAGCAACTAGGCCTCAAAGTTGTACTTATCGATAAATCTCTGCTTGGCGGTACCTGCCTTAACCTGGGATGCATACCTACCAAAACGCTTATTCAATCCGCAAAAGTCTTTAACCTGGTCCAGAAATCCGCGGATTTCGGCATTAACGTTTCTGGCCCCACCGTTGATTTCCTTAAAATACAGGAGAGAAAAGACAGGATAATCCAGCAGCTGCGCAGCGGTATGCAGCAGATGCTTAAAAATATTGACTATCTAACCGGCCCGGCCCGGCTCATCGCCAACCAGGAGATCAGGGTATTAGGAAAAACTATCCGCGCCAGGAATATCCTTCTGGCCACCGGCTCTCAGCCATACGAACTTGCCCAGTTTAAATTTGACGCTAAAAAAATCCTCTCCAGCAACGAGATAATTTCTTTAAAAGAGATCCCCGGCTCGCTTTTAATAATCGGCGGCGGGGTTATTGGTTGTGAATTCGCCGGACTTTTTTCCCGCCTGGGCACAAAAGTAACGCTCGTAGAAAAAATGCCCCAACTCCTGCCCGGGGAAGACAGGGAAGTAGCTAAAAAAATAGAAACAGTATTTAAAAAGAAGGGGGTTAAGGTTAATACCGCTACCGAGGCAGCGGCTTTTAACCCGGCTGATTTTGATATTCTCCTGGTTTGCGTAGGAAGAAGGGCGCAAACAGAAAATCTAGGCTTAGCGGAAGCGGGAATAAGTTTAGCTCAAGGCGCTGTCGCGGTTGACGATTACCTGAAGACAAATATAAATAATATTTACGCCGCTGGAGATTGTACCGCTAAAATAATGCTTGCCCACTTTGCCGGTTATCAGGGCGTAAGCGCCGCTTTTAACCTGGCCTATCCGGAAAAACGCAAGCCAGTTACCTTGTCTTGCATCCCCAGTTGCATTTTTACGGACCCCGAGATTGCCTCTGTTGGCCTCAATGAAGATAAGGCCCGCCTGCTTGGAGAGCAAATAGAGGTGCACAGGTTTGATTTTCTGGGTAGTGGAATGGCGCGTATCCTGGGCGAAACAGAAGGGTTGATTAAAATAACTTCCGCTGCTAAAACCGGCGTAGTTTTAGGAGCCGTCATTATCGGGCCAAGGGCGACCGAGTTAATCGGAATTTTCACCTTGGCTCTGGCGCGCCGCTTGAGTATTCAAGACCTGCGGGAAACCCTGTTTGCCCACCCTACTCTTTCCGAATCCATAAGCGAAGCTCTAAAATAAAAAATAATGCCCTTAAAAGTTATTGACCTTGGCTTAGTGCATTTTCCAGATGCCCAGGTTCAACAAAAAGAACTGTTCCGGGAAATAAAAAGCGGGCGCGCTGGCGCCGGTTTAATCGTCTGCCGGCATTATCCGGTAATTACTCTAAGCCGTAAGGCAAACAGAGATAATATCCTTGTTTCCCAGGCCGAACTCGAAAATAAGGGCATTAGTGTCTACGCGGTTGAACGCGGGGGAGATGTTACCTACCATGGCCCTGGTCAACTCATCGCTTATCCGGTATTCAATTTAAATTATTTTAAAAAAGATATCCACTGGTTTTTAAGGTATCTTGAAGGCCTGATCATCCGCTGCCTGGAAAAATCCGGAGTAAAAGGAGAAAGATCCGCCGGGCTAACCGGTGTTTGGTCCGGCCGGTTGAAAATAGCTTCACTCGGGATCGCCATCAGGAATTGGATTACTTTTCACGGGTTAAGCATAAACATCAAAAGCAATGATTTAGCCAATTTTTCCTTGATTAGGCCTTGCGGTATGGATATAATAGTTACATCAATGGAATCCGAAACCGGGAGGATTATTCAAATTGAGGAAGTTAAGCAGAATTTGGTAAGCTTATTTGAATCCTCTTTTGGTTTCTTAAACAGCAATTAACCGGGGAAATAAGTAAAAATGGTAAAAATAATTTTACCGCAATTAAGCGCAGATATCCCGAAAGCCACGGTGACCTACTGGTATTTTAAAGCAGGGGACGCAGTCACGGAAAAAGATGACCTGGTAGAGCTTACGACGGATAAAGCCACTTTTAACCTGCCTAGCCCTTGTTCAGGGATACTCACGGAAATTTCGGCCTTAGAAGGCGCGGTGGTAAATGTAGGGGATAGTTTAGGGTTGATTCAGGAGAGTTAAAAAATAAAAGGGTGCGCGTAAATGGCCATTGATTTTAAAAAAGAATTAGAAACCGCTGCACGCAATATGATTTTTGTGCATGACCCGGATTTGCTGATCAAGATAATCGTGCGGATGGTTGTGGATAAGGTAAAGGTGGATCACGCAAGTATACTTATGTATATGCCGGACCGCCAGGCGTATGTGCTCACTGTTTCCGGCGGGTCGCTGGCCAAGAAAATACCCGTAGGCCTGGCTGGTTTTGATAAAGATGACTCGTTGATCCGTTTCTTCAGGGAGCGCGACAGCCGGCTCCTCTTTAACAGCGATGTCCTTACTCTAGAAGGCGCACAGGCCTGCCTAAAAACAAACCGGGCCAAAGAACGCCTACAACATCTTTTAGCAGATGTGCTCTACCAGATGAAGATGCTGGATACGGTTACCTGTGTGCCAAGTTACTTTCGGGACGAGCTGCTGGGCATATTACTGCTGGGCAAAAAGAAAAATGGAAAGAAATTCCTGCGGGGAGAACTGGATTTTTTTGAGGCCCTCGCTTCCAATATGTCTATGGCGATACGCAACGCTAATCTTTTTAAAGAGCTTAAATCCGAACTGGATAAAAAACACCAGCTTTTTATGCGCACCACTATTGCCCTGGTTGCCGCTATAGAGGCAAAAGATAATTATACGCACGGGCACACTACCCGGGTAACTAACCTAAGTCTGGAAATCGCCAAAAGGCTCTCCCGGAAGAATAAGAAGGTCCAGGATAATAAATTTATTGAAAAGCTCCATATTGCCAGTTTGCTTCATGATATCGGCAAGATCGGTGTCCCCGAACATATACTTAATAAAAGAGGGGCTTTAACCATAGGGGAAAGGAATAAAATTAAAGAGCATCCTTTAATCGGGGTAACTATCCTTAAGCCTATAAAAGAGCTAGAGCAGGCTTTAGCCGGAATAAAATATCATCATGAAAGGCCGGATGGCTTAGGTTATCCGGAAGGCTTAAAAGGTGACCAGATTCCTTTGGTTGCTTCTATTATATCGGTAGCTGACTCTTTTGACGCTATGACTACGGATAGGCCGTACCGGGCAGCCCTGTATAGAAATGAAGCCTTAAAAGAAATCCGGAATTTGAGTAACCTGCAGTTTAATCCCCACGTTACCGAAGCATTTCTGGAATTATGCCAGGAAGGTAAGCTCTAAAAAATGCCCCCTAAGCGTATAGTTTTAATGTATATTTCAGAAGTCTCCGGCCACCATAACGCGACCTTAGCCATTGAGAAGGCTATCCGGATATTGGCTCCCCACGCCGAGATTTCAAATATCAATGCCTTTAATTACACTAACCCCCTTGCGGAAAAAGTAGTGAACAGTATTTATATGGGCATAATCAAAGTTGCCCCTAAAATCTGGGATTATCTTTACGATAACCCCAAAATAGTAAAGAAGATAGAAAAAGCCAAGCAGAATATCAATAAGGCTAACTCTCCAAAATTAAAAAAGCTGTTTGAACGGCTCAGGCCCGAGGTAGTCGTTTGCACCCAGGCGTTTCCCTGCGGCATGGTCGCCGGTTATAAAAAAAACTACCAGGCAGACCTCCCCTTAATCGCAGTATTAACGGATTATGTCCCGCATTCCTATTGGATTTATGATGCGGTAGATTGCTATATTACTCCGTCGGAGGATGTCTCCTCGCGTTTAATCAAAAAAGGTGTGCCGGCCCAAAAAGTAAAGTCGCTAGGCATCCCTTTTGATCCTAAATTCAATACGGCTTTGGATAAAAACAGTATTTTTGCTAAATATAAGCTTTCACCCGATCTTGCCACTATATTGATTATGGGCGGAGGCCAGGGGTTAGGTCCGATAAAGACCATCATTAAGTCTTTAGAAAAAGTTAATAGAGCTATCCAGGAAATTATTGTGACCGGCACCAATAAGAAGCTTTATAATTCGTTAAGACGCAAAATAAAAAAATATAAAAAGAAAGTAGTTGTCTTTAGTTATACGCAAAATATTAATGAATTGATGTATATCGCGGATATAGTGATCAGTAAACCCGGGGGAGTAACTACTTCCGAGGTGCTTAGCCTGGCCAAGCCTATGATTATCGTTAAGCCCTTGCCCGGCCAGGAAGCCAATAATACGGCCTATCTTAGGCAAAAAGAGGCTGCGCTGGAAATTGAAGAACCGGGTAACATAAACCTGGTTATAGAAGACCTCTTGAGAAATCCCCAGAAATTAAAACACCTAAGCGACTGCGCAAAACGAATCAGTAAGCCCAATGCCAGTATGGATATCGCCGGGCTCCTGTTAGAAAGCGGTAATGGTTAGCTATTTTCTCTACCGGGTTGTTCAAAATGTTGCTTTAAGCCTACCTTTAAAAATAGCTTATAGCCTGGCTGTATTTATATCTAGCTTATATGCCGCATTTGCCTTCAGGGACCGTAGGGCAGTTACTAAAAACCTGCGGGTAATTTTTCCGGAAAAGCCTCTGGGGGAGATTAGAAAAATCCGGAAAGAGCTATTCCATAATTTTGCCAAGTACCTGATAGATTTCTTCCGCTTTGACAAACTGGATAAGGAATATATTGCAAAAAATATCCGTTTAATAGACCTGCGCTACTATGATGAGTGCCTCTCCGAAGGTAAGGGCGCAATAGTGGTAACCGCGCACCTGGGGAATTGGGAATTGGGAGGAGTGGTAATCGCGATGCTGGGGTATCCATTTTTAACGGTTGCCCTGCCGCATAAATCCGAAAATGTAAACGCGCTTTTTAACGGCCGCAGGGAAAGTAAGGGCGTAAAAGTCCTTCCTTTGGGTAATGCGGCAAAAGGATGCCTGCGGGCCTTAAGAAATAATGAGTTGGTAGGGCTGGTAGGTGACCGGGATTTTGGAGGAAACGGGATGGTTTTGGATTTTTTCGGTAAACCGACAATTTTTCCTATGGGCCCGGCTGTTTTTTCCTTGAAGACAAAGACTAAGATCGTGCCCGGATTTATGCTTAGGAATAAAGATGACAGTTTTTCTCTAATTATCAATAAGCCGCTTGATTTTACGCCTTCCGGAGATGAAGAAAAAGATTTAAAAGAAATTATTGCCAGTTATAAAGTCATTTTTGAAGATTATATCCGGCGCTATCCGGAGCAGTGGTATATGTTCAGGAGGTTTTGGAAAGAATGAGGATTTGTATTATCATTCCCGCGCATAATGAATCCCGGGAAATATCCAAGCTGGTTAAGGAAGCTAAGGTCCAGAATCCGGACCTTCTGGTGGTTGATGACGGCTCGACGGATAATACGGCGGAAATCGCTTCTGAGGCGGGAGCGGTAGTTCTAAAGAACCAGACCAATGAAGGCAAGGGTTCCTGTTTAAGGAAAGGTTTTGCTTACGCTTTAAGGAATAATTTTGACGCCGCAGTTACTATGGATGGCGACGGCCAGCATTTACCCCAGGATTTAAAATTATTCATCTCTCTGGCCGGTGTTTCTGAAAGCGGTATACTGATAGGCAACCGGATGCTGCAAACCAGGAACATGCCTTTAGTGCGCCTGCTTACCAATAGATTTATGTCCTGGTTAATATCCCGGCTATGCAAGCAAGCTATTCCGGATACGCAATGCGGTTTCCGGCTGATAAAAAGGCCGGTTCTGGAAAAAATTGAACTAAAGACATCTAAATTTGAAATAGAGACGGAAATATTGATCCAGGCCAGCCGGAGCGGGTTTAAGATTGATTCAATTCCGATCACTACTGTTTACCGGGGGGAAAAAAGCCGGATCAATCCTCTGGTAGATACTTTACGGTTCTTGAAATTTATAATAAAGACGGCTAGCAAATAAGCGGGGCGCTACGTTGATCCAGGTATATACGGGTAATGGAAAAGGTAAGACTACAGCCGCGCTGGGCCTGGCCTTAAGGGCTGCTGGCGCAGGGCTTAAAGTATACCTGTGCCAGTTTTTAAAAGGCAGGTATTACTGCGAACTCGCTTCCTTAAGGAAGCTTAAAAGCATAAAAGTTGAGCAATTCGGGGCAGCCTGTTTTTTGCGCCGGGCCCCGCAAAAAAAAGACCTGGATTTAGCTAAAAAAGGGTTAGCCGCGGCAAGAAAAGCGATTAATAGCCGGCGCTACGCGCTGATCGTACTGGATGAAATAAACGTTGCCTTAAAGCTTGGTCTTTTAAGCTTACCCGAAGTCCTTGCCGTGATAAAGAAAACCCCTAAGGAGGTGGAACTAGTCCTTACCGGCCGCGCAGCGCACCCCGCCATCATAAAAATCGCGGATTTAGTCAGCGAGGTAAAAGAAAGAAAACATTATTTTAAGGAAGGTGTCCGGGGACGCAAGGGAATTGAATTTTAAATAATGAGGAACGGAAAAGGCTTCACCTTAATTGAGCTGATTATTGTCGTTGTCATTATCGGTATCCTCGCCCTCATCGCCATACCGCGTTATTTTGCCAGTGTAGCTAAAGCCGATAAATCACGGGTATATGCTAACCTAGATGCTATAAGACAGGCGGAACTAGCTTATTACGCAGCTTATGGCGTCTATAAAAGTTCTTTTCCGGTTAACGTAACTATTGATGGGGATACTATTATAAGTGTGGGTAATCTATCTAATACAGCCTGGAGTTTTCGTATGGGCGCTTCCTCATCTTCTGAGTGTATACCCAGTTGGTATGTGTGCGCTGATAAGCAACCTGGCAGTACATGCCAGTATTGTATCTGTGTAGCCAGAGGAGGAGAATATGGAGCCTCTACCTGCACTCCTTGAGTTTTTGCTTTGGTAAGTATTGCTGTAAAATTTTATAGAATTTAATTGACAAATAGTTTTAGGATGTTAAAGTAAGAAAAACAATTGGCCGCAAGGCCATGGTTAGCCTTCATTTAGGCAAAGCCATTAATTATAGGTTAGGGAAATCAGTAGGCCGCAAGGCCAAAGCTGATGCGGTCCCGCCGCTGTAACGGGCTAGTAACGCTTACAAAAAGCCACTGGTTGAAAAAACCGGGAAGGCTGTAAGAGAAATAAGCCCTAAAGCCAGAAGACCTGCCTATAAAGAGATGTGCCTCGTGGAATGGGCCAGAGTTATATTTGGGTGCAACCCGCCAGAAATTAACCGGCGGGTTTTTTTGTTGCCGGGTGTATTGTATGAAAAAAATAATTTTAAGCTTGGTATTTGTTTTTTTTATCCTCTCTAACGCGCAAGCTGCGTCAAGATACATCTCCCTTGCGCCTTCAACCACCGAGATACTTTTTGCCTTGGGGCTGGGAGAGGATGTTGTAGGAGTGAGTTCCTACTGTAATTATCCTCCGGAAACTAAAAATAAGGCTAAAGTCGGCGATTTCAGCCATCCGAATATAGAGAAGATAATCTCCTTAAATCCTGATTATATTTTTTGCACCGGCTTAGAGCAGGCGCCGGTTATTGAAGAATTAAAACACCTGAAATTCAATACCTACGTAGCTGATCCCGCGAATACGGAAGAATTATTCAAGACTATTGCGGATATAGGAGCAATTACCTATAGGGAAAAAGAGGCGGCCGCCTTAATCAGGAAGATGAAAGACGATATTGCGCAAGTCGGGGCGGATATCCAGCTTATCCCCCAGGGGAAGAGAGTGAAAGTTTTTGTAGAGATATGGCATGAACCGCTGATGACTGCTGGAAGAGGCTCAATTATCGATACAATCATTACCCTGGCAGGAGGCATCAATGTCGCGCACGATGTCCCAAGGCCCTATTGTAATTTCAGCGCAGAAAAAGTAGTTAGCCTGGACCCGCAGGTCATTATTTTAGCTTACATGGACAGGGAGTCTCCGTTAAAACTGGTTGAAGGGCGTTTTGGCTGGGCCAATATTGCCGCGGTAAGGAATAAAAGAGTCTTTAATGATATTGACCCGGAACTCTTGTTAAGGCCTACTCCCCGGATAACCGAAGGCTTGAAAAAGCTGTATAAGAAATTATATCCCGGCAATGAATAAACATTTAAAGGAAAAATTACTGGTTTTATTTTTATTGTTGGGCATCGCGGTAGTTTTCGGCTTGGCCCAAGGCTCGGTGCATATCCCCCTGAACAACCTTTTATTTAAAGATAATCTGGTTATCTTTAATATGCGCTTACTCAGGATTTTAGCGGCTATCCTGGTGGGAAGCGGCCTGGCAGTCGCGGGAATAGTCCTGCAGGCAATCTTAAGGAACCCTTTAGCCGAACCCTATTTATTGGGTACTTCCGGTGGCGCAGGCCTGGCCGCGGTAATTGCCGTGATTCTGGGTGTTTCAAGGATCTATATGCCCCTGGCGGCATTCCTGGGCGCAGTAGCCAGCATTGGTTTAGTTTATACCCTGGCCAGTGAAAGAAAAAAAATAGCGGATAGGTCTTTAATCCTCTCCGGAGTAATCGTTTCTATAGCTTTTTCCTCAATAATAGTTTTTCTTGTTTCTCTCTTCGGCAATCAAGCTCTGCACGAAATGAATTGGTGGTTATGGGGCTCTTTGCAGGTTTACGACTGGCAACTTGTCCTCCTGGTTGCCCTACCGGTGGTCTTGGGGATAGGTTTGATTTATCTTTTTGCCCAGGACTTAAACGCTATTCAATTGGGGGAAGAAGAAGCCATACATTTGGGGATAGATACCCAGAACGTTAAAAATATTTTAATCATTATTACCGCGTTAAT
>Ga0265297_10005030_pt1 | contig 20735 bp, 22 predicted proteins | sample Munlanlwell13791_FD_192502 | JGI IMG/M metagenome (GOLD analysis project Ga0265297, IMG submission 192502) | Leachate microbial communities from a municipal landfill in Southern Ontario, Canada - Leachate well 137-91 | ecosystem: Engineered > Solid waste > Landfill > Unclassified | place...
AGATCCGCGTGCGGAACTTGCGTAAAGCGGGAGTCAAGGCAGTACACCTGATGATCTCCTGCCCGGCGCACAGGTTCCCCTGTTATTACGGCATAGACTTTCATAAGTCCAGCGAGCTGATTGCCAACCGGTATCCTTCGCTGGATAAAATCAAAGAGTACCTGGGCGTAGACAGCCTGGGCTATTTAAGCTTAAAAGGCATGCTTAAATGCCTTAAGTATAAGAAAAACGATTATTGCACTGCCTGCTGGACGGGAAAATATCCGGTGATGCCGGAGAAAAGGCAGGGCAAGTTTTCGCTGGAAGGCGGATGCTGCGGCCAAGGAGAGACGGTAAAATGAAAATAACTTATAAAAAAGCAGGCGTAGATATTTGCGGGGCCAGCGCGTTTAAGTCCAAACTTAAGCCGATCGTGCGCAAATCCTTCCGCAAGGAAGTTTTAAAGGATATCGGCGGATTCGGGAGCTTTTTCAAGCTAGATAAGCATAAATATCAAGAGCCAATATTGGTTTCTTCATCCGATGGCGTTGGCACAAAATTAAAAATCGCCGAGTTAGCCAGTAAGCACGATACCGTCGGTATTGACGCCGTAGCCATGAATGTGAATGATATTCTTTGCACCGGAGCTGAGCCGCTCTTTTTTCTGGATTACATCGCTTACAGTAAAGTTAAAGAAGAAGTATTAATTGATGTGGTCAAGGGGATAAATAACGGCTGTATTGCCTCTGGTTGTTCCTTAATCGGCGGAGAAACCGCCCAGATGCCCGGGATGTACAGAGAGGGCGAATATGATATCGCGGGATTTTGCGTGGGCGTGGTTGAAAAAAGTAAAATTATTGACGCTAGCCAGATTAAGCAAGGTGATGCGGTTATCGGCCTGGAGTCTAGCGGCATTCATTCTAACGGTTATTCCCTGGTGAGAAAAGTTTTTTCGCAGAATGAATTAAAGCGCATGAGCAAGGAATTACTTACGCCTACGCGTATTTATGTAAAACAAATATTAAAATTATTACCGGATAAAAACATAAAAGGCATAAGCCATATTACCGGCGGCGCTTTTTACGATAAGATCGCCAGGATTCTCCCTGCTAATGTAGATGTGAAAATTAATAAAAATTCCTGGAGCGTGCCAAAAATCTTCCGCCTCATTCAAAATAAGGGGAATGTCTTAGAGCGCGAAATGTACCATACCTTGAATATGGGCATCGGCATGGTTCTCATTGTCGATCCTGCGTCAGCAGATGCAATAATCTCAAAACTAAAAAATCAGAAATTGAAATCCTGGATTATCGGAGAAGTGGTCAAAGGTAACAAGCAAGTTCATATAGCTTAACTTTGCCTTTTTGTTCTTGGGATATTTGCGTGCAGAGACATCGATTTTGCGGTTTTAGCTCCGCGCGCTGAAAATTTTCGCCGAGTGCTTCGGTTTACGACTCACTCCCGAAAGGACTTACGCTGGTGCAATTCCTCCGTTCGTCGTAATTCCTCGCACTCATCTGCCGAAAATTTTCTAATGCGCGCTCCACCAAAACCACAAAATTTCTAATCGCACGTTTACAATATCCCTTATCAACAAATAGAAAAGGAATATTCTTTATTCTCATGAAAGTAAAAAAGAAGACTATTAAGAATAAAAATTGGTTTTATGGACTTGTAAAATTTATAGGGGAAAATAGCTATAGAGTTTTTGGTCCTGAAGACAAAGAGACTAAGGAATTCTTTAATTATGCAACAAAATCTTCTATTTTCTGTGTTTGCACTACGGGGTGCACCACTAAAATAGAATTTAAATGTGAAGATTTCTTGGTTCCCGAGGATCAACAGGTACTCATAACTAAGGAAATAAAATATGATCAAAGTCATGGCTTACCGCATTTAAATAGTTACTTTTACGCTTTTATACCTAACAAGAATGGTGAAGTGGTTCAAGTATCCTTAAAGGACAAATTCAAGGAGCATATAGTTGAAATTAATGATACACATGAAGATTTTTATACATTAGTTAGTAAGTTTATTCCTAAAAATAAGAAAGGATCGGTTAGCGAACTTTACTCAAAAAATAAATTTCCTACAGTAGGAATGGAGGTCAAAGATAATTAAACAACAGTGACAGTTTCCCAGTAAAGAAATTTTGAAGGGTAGAAGCGCGAATAAATACAGAATAATATGAATCAAAAAATAAGAAGCCATTTTATTTATCAAGATGAAAGTGGAGTGGTAGGTACTACGGGGATGTTTGTAGTGGGGCTTTTATTTGTAAAAGATAGAGAACGACTCTATGAAATTATTAAGAGAATAAGACAAAAACATAATTATTGGAGTGAATTCCATTTCAAAGAGATACATTATTTTTCATCTAAGCGTTCACGGCTAGCCTGCGATGTCTTAGATGAAATCCTACGAGAGCATATTTATTTCCGAGCCTTGGCAGTTTCAAATGAGAAATTGGAACTGAGATATTTTGAGGATGATATAAAAAAGGTAAAAGATTTGACAGAAAAACAAATAAAAATGGCTAAGAATAGGGGCATGTTTCGGGCATACAATTATTTTACGAAAGAATTACTTTTAGAGAATGCAGATATTTTGCATGAAGCAGTTGTCTATTTAGATAAAAAGGTAAGGATGAGGGATGACAATATATGTGAATATATTAAACGAGAGATCAATCTAGGTACCAAGAAGAATACTATAAAGGTTGTTGAGCCAAGAGATTCTAAAAAGGATGATTTAATAGGAATTGCGGATTTAGTACTAGGTGCTGTTAACTATGATTTAAAAAAAGGTCAAAATCCTATGAAGTTAGCTGTAGTAAGAATAGTTAAGCAGTACCTTGGGAAGAAAATTCGTTTTAGGGAATGGATATTTAAATGAAAATGGCTGTATTTCCTAATTTTATTAGGGTCTCGAAAAGAGAACCCGTTTCGGTCATACAGCCAAAAGTAACTATAACATATAGGACAAAGCTTGTCAAGGTCTCTTTTTTTAGGGATAAAATAGAGGTTAGATTATAGTATTGGATTAGCGGGTGGCTTGGACTGGTTTCGTAGCGGGGCGTTGAGGCAAGGAGCGGGCAGGGTTCACCCGCTATACAGAGACCAGTGAGAGCGACGCAGCCGAACCGAGCGTAAGTTTTGCCACGCTGGGGCAAAACAAGCGTCCCCGCGAGAAACAGTCCAAGACAGGACCCGCGTAAGGGCAGTGGATAGACAAGCCAGCCGCGATAAGAAAGGATATTGCATGTTTGACAAGATGAAGGGGTTAATGGAGATGCAGAGGAAGATGGAGGCAGTAAAGAAGGAATTAGAGAGCACAAATTTTGATATACAGAGCCCGGATGGCTCGGTAAAAATTACCATGAACGGCACCCAGGAAGTAAAAGAGGTAGTGATCAAAGATAATTTGGATGCAGAGGCAAAAGCTGCCTTAGAGAATGCTTTAAAAGATACCTTTAATCGCGCGATTAAACGTTCGCAAGAGATCGGGACCCAGAAGATGAAGAATGCGGTCGGGTTTAATTTACCGGGTTTAACCTAAAATGAGAATTTTAGTCATTGGTTCAGGCGGCCGGGAACATGCGCTGGCCTGGAAGATCGCTCAGTCCAAGCTCTGCACTAAGCTTTTCTGCGCGCCGGGCAACGCCGGCATAGCCCAGATTGCCGAGTGTGTGAATATTCAGGTTGAAGATATCGGAGGACTATTAGAGTTTGTTGAGAAAGAAAAAATAGATTTAACGGTGGTGGGTCCGGAAATCCCGCTTTCTTTAGGGATAGTTGATGAATTCACCCGGTATGGCTTAAAAATATTCGGGCCCAAAAGATCTGCTGCCCGTCTGGAAGCCAGTAAAATCTTTTCCAAAGAGTTGATGGCTAAATATAACGTGCCGACTGCTCATTTTAAGATTTTTGATGATTTGCAGGAAGCGCAAAGATATATAGAGAGAATCGGCGCGCCCTGCGTAGTAAAAGCTGACGGGCTGGCTGCGGGAAAAGGCGTAGTCGTCGCCAAGACTACCAACGAGGCAAAACAGGCGGCAGTGGCCATGATGCAGGAGAGGGTCTTCGGTGAATCCGGCAACCGGATCATCATCGAAGAGTGCCTTCAGGGAGAGGAAGTTTCCATTATTGTAATCACCGATTCCAAAGAGGTGCGGGCTTTGGCCTCCAGCCAGGACCATAAGAGAGTGTTTGATAATGACAGCGGACCGAATACCGGCGGCATGGGCGCGTATTCGCCTGCGCCGATAGTAACTCCGGAATTATTCCGGGAAATTATGGATAAAGTAATTTTTCCTACCCTGGGCGGCTTAGCTAAAGAAGGCATAGATTACCGCGGGGTTTTGTATGCCGGGATAATGCTCACTAAAGACGGCCCGAAGACCTTGGAATTCAACGCGCGCTTCGGCGACCCGGAGACCCAGGCGATTTTGCCGAGATTAAAATCCGATTTACTGGAAATAATGCTGGCAACCGCCGAGCAAAAATTAAACCGGATAAAGGCATTAGAGTGGGATGCGCGTACTTGCGTCTGTGTAGTCTGCGCCTCCGGTGGATATCCCGGGAGTTACGAGAAAGGAAAAGAAATTTTCGGCCTGGATAAGGCAGCCGAGGTACAGGATGTAGTCGTATTCCACGCCGGGACAAAATCAATGGGTAATAGAGTTATAACCCACGGCGGGCGCGTCCTGGGCGTAACCGGCTTAGGCAGGACTGTAAGCGAGGCAATGGAGAAGGCCTATGCAGCAGTCCGGAAGATTAGTTTTCGGGGGATGCATTACCGGCATGATATCGGCAGGAAAGCCCTGAGATATTAAGTAAAAAGGAGGAAGAGATGAGTAAAATAAGCATCATCATGGGGAGTGCATCGGATTTAGGGACAGTCAATGAGACAGTCAAGGTCCTCAAGGATTTTGGAGCAGATTTTGAACTCAGGGTTTTATCCGCGCACAGAGCGCCGGATAACTTAAAAAAGTATGTAAAAGAGGCAGTTGACAAAGGCTTTAAAGTTTTTATCGGAGCTGCCGGGGGAGCTGCGGCCTTAGCCGGGGTCATCGCCAGCAACACTACTTTGCCGGTAATCGGCGTGCCGATCGAAACCAAGAGTTTAAAAGGCCTGGATTCTTTACTCTCCACAGTGCAGATGCCTACGGGAGTGCCGGTTGCAACTATGGCGATAGGTAAGCCTGGGGCGAGGAACGCCGCTATATTTGCCTTGGAGATCCTGGGAGTCAGTGATAAAAAAATACAGGCAAAATTAGCCCGCTATAAAACTAAGATGCGCATTAAACTCAAGAAATGAATTTATGGTTCCAACCAGAATACTTAGGATAGATTTTCTCGATATCAAGGATGAGGATATCCGCGAGGCAGCCGACAGCATAAGGTCCGGCGGTTTAGTAATTATTCCTACCGAAACGGTTTATGGCGTAGCCGTGAATATGCTGCATCAGGAAGCGGTGGAAAGATTATATGCCATTAAACAACGGCCCAAAGATAAGCCTTTTTCTATAGCGATTGATAAAAAAGAAAGAGTGGAGGAATTTGCCCGCGCTATCCCGATTGCCGCTTATAAATTAATGAGTAAATTTTGGCCCGGGCCGTTAACTCTGGTCCTTAAAGGGATTGAACAGCCAAGCGTGGGGCTGCGTATACCGGATGATGAGATTGCTTTGCGGATTATCGAGCAGACAAAGGCTCCGGTGCTTCTTCCTTCAGCCAATCTTTTCGGAAAGCCGGCGCCGGTAAATTTTGAAGCAGCCATCCAGGACTTAGACGGCCGGGTGGACCTGGCTGTTGACGCCGGGCCGGTAAAATTAGGGATGGAATCCTCAATTGTAGATGTAAGAGTTGAGCCGTTGCAGATAACCCGAGTAGGCGCGCTAAGCCGGGAGGATATCTTTAAGGCCGCGTTGAATAAAAATATTCTTTTTATCTGCACTGGAAATTCCTGCCGTTCGGTTATTGCCGAAGCGCTTTTAAAAAATATGCTGTTTGAGCAAAAGCGGGAAGATGTAGAAGTTGCTTCGGCCGGGGTAATGATCTTCTCGGGAGTAGGGGCTTCGCAAGGCGCCAGGATAGTTTTATCCCGGAAGGGCATAGATGTCTCCGGCCACGTTGCGCAGCAAGTTACCCGGGAGATGATCAAGAGATCCGACCTTATCCTGGTTATGGAGAGGGTGCACGAAGAAGAAATATTAAAAATCGTTCCCGAGGTAAAAAATAGGGTGTTTTTGTTAAGAGAATTTGCTAAAATAGAGGAGAATAATCTGGATATCGTTGATCCGATAGGCAAGTCGCTGGATTTTTACGAACAGACATTTATCCATATAAAAGAAGCCTTAGAAAGGGTGATTAAACTGATATGAAAAAAATACTTATTGCTGCTGACCATGGCGGGTTTGCCTTAAAAGAAAGTTTAAAGCCGTATTTGAAAAAGATGGGCTTTAGCGTCTGTGACCTCGGGGCTTTTAGCAGAAAGCGGTGCGATTATCCGGCCTTGGCCTACAATCTGGCCAGGCAAATCAGGCAGGGGATGCTTAAAAAAGGCATCCTGATTTGTAAAAGCGGCATAGGCAATTCCATCGTCGCTAACCGCGTGCCGGGTGTACGCGCGGCGTTATGCAATAATGTGAAAGTTGCGCGCTTGTCCCGCGAACATAACGACAGCAATGTTTTGGTCCTGGGCTCAATTTTTGTTAAACCTCCCTTGGCTAAGAAGATAACCGCTGCCTGGTTAAAAGCGGAATTTCAGGGCGGCAGGCACGAACGCAGGCTTAATCAAATTAAAACAATTGAAAGAAAGGTAAGAGGTGGTTTAAGGTGAAGTTTTTAAAAACTGTTGACCCACAGGTTTATGCGTCTATCCGGAATGAAATCAAGAGGCAGGAGGAGAACCTAGAGCTGATTGCTTCGGAGAATTTTACCTCTCTGGCTGTGCTTGAGGCTCAAGGGTCGGTCTTGACCAATAAATATGCCGAAGGGTATCCGGGCAATCGCTGGTACGGAGGGTGTGAGAATATGGATGAGGTAGAGCGCCTGGCCATTGAGCGGGCCAAGAAATTATTCGGCGCCGAACACGTCAATGTCCAGCCGCATTCAGGTTCACAGGCGAATATGGCGGTTTATTTTGCGGCGCTTGTTCCGGGGGATACGGTTTTAGCCATGGACCTGGCCAGCGGCGGGCATCTTACCCACGGCCATCCGCACAATTTTTCAGGCAGGTTCTTTAAAATGGTCGGTTACGGAGTAGACCGTAAAACGGAGATGCTGGATTATGACCGGATCATGGACCTGGCCAAAAAGCATAAACCAAAAATGATCCTGGCCGGAGCTTCGGCCTATCCGCGAAAATTAGATTTTAAGGTTTTCCGGAAGATCTGCGATAAAGTCGGCGCTTATTTATTCGTGGATATGGCGCATATTGCGGGCCTGGTCGCCGCTGGTAGCCATCCTTCGCCTGTGCCTTATGCGGAGTTTGTCAGTTCCACGACACACAAGACCCTGCGCGGCCCGCGCGGCGGGTTTATTATCTGCCGCAAGGAATTTGCCCGGCAGATTGATGCCCAGATTTTTCCTGGGATCCAGGGCGGGCCCCTGATGCATGTAATCGCCGGCAAGGCCGTCTCATTTAAAGCAGCGATGAGCCCGAAGTTCCGCGCTTACCAGAGGCAGGTAGTCCGGAATTGCAAGGAACTGGCTAAAGATTTAGCGCACAAGGGTTTTCGTATTGTTTCCGGCGGGACAGATAACCATTTGCTGCTCGTGGATTTAAGCGAAAAAGGCGTTACCGGGAGCGACGCTTCCAATATCCTGGGCAAAATCAATATTACGGTGAATAAAAACCTCATACCTTTTGATAAGAAGAGCGCCGGCGTAACCAGCGGCATACGTATCGGAACGCCCGCAGTGACTACCCGGGGCTTAAAAGAGTTCCATATGCGTAAAATAGCCCAGTTTATTAATGCGGCCATAGAGGCTAGCGATGACCCTAAAAAATTGGGGGCGCTTAAAAAAGAAGTCTTAAATTTAGCCGGAAAGTTTCCGTTATATCCGCAGCTGGTAAAGGAAAAATGAAGAAAAAAACTATTCTGTCTAAACGTCCAAGTTGGGATGAGTATTTTTTAGAGGTTGCCAGGCTGGTTGCTAAGAGGTCAACCTGCCTGCGGCGCAGCGTCGGCGCGGTCCTGGTGAAAGACAAAAGGATACTGGCTACCGGCTATAACGGCGCTCCGGCGGGCTTAAAACATTGCGCGGATGTCGGCTGTATGCGCCAGAAGCTTAAAATCCCTTCCGGAGAACGCCACGAGCTCTGCCGGGCCCTGCATGCCGAGCAGAATGCTCTTATCCAGGCTTCTTTATACGGGATAAGCGTCAAGGGAAGTACGCTTTATGCTACCTGCCAGCCGTGCGTGATCTGCGTAAAAATGCTGATTAACGCCGGAATAAGAGAAATCGTGATTGCCGGGGCTTATCCGGATAAAATGGCCGCTGATTTTTTAAAAGAAGCCGGAATAAAGGTAAAGAAAATAAAATGAAGTGCCCCTATTGCAATTATAAAGAGGATAAGGTAGTGGATTCGCGCTCAACCGCGGAAGAATCCGCGGTCCGCCGCCGCCGCGAATGCCTTAAATGCGGCAAGCGTTTTACTACTTATGAATATATTGAAGAAGTCTCGCTTATGGTGATTAAGAAAGATGGCCGCCGCGAGCCGTTTGACCGCAAAAAGATCCTCGCCGGGATCATCCGCGCCTGCGAAAAAAGGCCGGTCAGCATTGAAAAGATGGAAGAGATAGTCAGTTGGGTGGAGCGGGCTATTCAGAAAAAGAGCGACCGCGAAGTATCTTCAGACCGTATCGGGGAATTAGTAATGGAGAAGTTAAAGTCCCTGGACGATGTTGCCTATGTGCGTTTTGCTTCGGTTTACCGGCAATTTAAAGACGTAGGCCAGTTTATGGTGGAGTTAAAAGATATCCTGGGCAAAGAAAAGCCGCTCCTGCGGCGTTCGATTAAGGCCAGGTAGAAAGAGCAGTATATGATTGAAATGGAATTGAACAAAATTGTAATTGATGAGAAAAGGCATGACCAGTTGATTGTCTTGAGAGAGAAGAACGGAGAAAAGGTCCTGCCTATTGTAATCGGCCTGCCTGAAGCCTCGGCAATAAAGATGAAGATAAGCGGGTTTGCGCCCCCCCGGCCGTTAACCCACGACTTGCTGCATGCAACCATAGAATTCCTGGAAGCGAAAGTAGAGAAGGTTATTATCGATAAACTGGAGGAAAATACTTTTCACGCCAAGTTAGTCCTTAAGACCGCAGCGGGCACTGAAAAAATGATTGATGCCCGGCCTTCGGATAGTATTGCCCTGGCGGTAAGGGCGCACGCACCTATATTTGTCGAAGACGAGATTATTAAACAATCGGCAATATTCAATCAGGATAAATGAATGGAGATAGGGAAACGGTCCCCATCAAGCCACCCGCTTAGGGAATATCAAATAATATGCCCTCTTCTTTAAAATTCTCCCCTAAAGACCAGAAGATCCTCAAAGACATTTATAATTTCGCCCGAAACAGAGGCGTAAAGCTATATTTGGTGGGGGGAGTATTGCGGGATCTGATCTTGAAAAAAGAAAAGGCGAATCCGGATTTTGATTTTGCCGTTAAAAACCGCGCCATAAGTTTTGGCCGCTCCCTGGCTTATAAGCTAAAAGCGGGTTTTGTGGCTTTGGATCAAGAGCATGGCGCCTGCCGGGCCGTAAAAAAAATAGGCGCAAAAACCTATACTTTTGATTTTTCGGATTTTCGCGGCAAGGGCCTGGAAGAAGATTTACGCAAGCGCGATTTCACTATAAATTCGCTAGCCCTGGAACTGGGAAAAGTTTTCGGAAATAAAGATTTGAATAACGTTTTGCTAGATTTATACGGAGCAAGGCAAGACTTAAAACGTAAAATAATCCGCTTGGTAAATAAAAAATCTTTCCGCGAAGATCCGTTACGCATCTTACGCGCCTTTAGTTTTGCTGCGCGGCTGGGTTTTGCCATTGATCGAGAGGCGCTTAATCTGGCCAAGTCCGGAAAAGCGAAGCTGGTGAAAGTCTCCTTTGAGCGCATCCGCGAAGAGTTGTTTAAGATATTGGAGAGTGATAAGGCTCACGCCTGCCTGGTAACTTTGGATAAATTAAAAATATTGGAGGTTATCTTTCCTGAATTAAAGAAGATGCGTGGGATAGGCCAGGGCCCGTATCATCATTTGGATGTTAAGCAGCACACCCTAGAGTCTGTTCGGCAGATAGAGCGGATATTAGAGAATATAAAGGATAAGGAAACCCGGGATTTTTTTGATGCGTATATCTGCGCAGATAGGTCGCGGCGGCAGCTCCTGAAATTAGCCGCTCTCCTGCATGATATCGGAAAACCCAAAACCCTGCGCCGGAAAAAAGGCAGGATCACTTTTCACGGCCATGAAAGGGTGGGGGTAGTTTTAAGCGAGGGTATTGCCAGGAGGCTTAAGCTTTCCAATGAGGAGTCTTATTCTTTACGCAAAATCATCCTTTGTCACCTGCGGCCCGGATACCTGGCAGAGAGCGGGCATCCTACGGCGCGGGCGAGGTTCAGATTTTTCCGGGATGCCGGCAAAGAGGCCTTATCCGTGTTGTTATTATCACTGGCTGACCAACGGGCGACCCAGGGTCCTTTAGCTACAACCGAAAGCCGCCGGCGGCATGAAAAGGTAGTTCGGCGTTTGATCCGGGAAAATTCGGAAAAAGGTAAAGAAAAGAAAAAAGCCCGGCTGCTGGACGGCAACGACATAATGAAAAAATTTAAACTCGCCCCTTCGCCCTTAATCGGTAAAATTTTAGCTGAACTAGAAGAGCTTCAGGCCATCGGTAAAGTTAAAACCAGGCAGGAGGCCTTTAAGGCAGCAGCCAGGTTAGCCCCATGATAAAAAAAATAATCATTATTGTTTCCATCTGCCTGTTTGTGCTGGCTATCCTGGTTAGCGGAGGCATAATTTACCTGAATAATGTTTTCCTGCCTAAAACAATCCGCAGCCTGCTTGTTCGATCCATTGAAGAACAGACTAATTTTCGGGTTAGCTTAGGGGCTTTGCGGGTCAATATATTCAAAGGGCTGGTTTTAAGTAACCTGGAGATATATAACCAGGATAGCGTGCTCGTCAAGATAAAGGAAGCTTCCTGTATCTTCCTTCCGTTCCCGGCCTTCCGTAAACAAATTATCATTCCTAGCGTAAATATAAAATCCGCGCAGGTATTCCTGGAGAGGAGAGAAGACAAGACCTTTAATTTAGAAGATTTATTCCCGACCCCAAAAGCGCCTATTGCCGGCACCCCGGGCGCTCTTGACTCCGTTAAGCCAGGCGCAGGAAGCGCGTTAAAAAAAGGATTCCAGTTTTCGGTTTACCGCTTTAATATTTCCAATGCCCGGATTATCTTTCGGGATGCTACTTTTACCCCGGCCTTTATGAAGAGTATAGAAAATATTAATTTCACTCTTTATTTATCTTTGCCGGCTTCGGCCAGGTTTAAACTCTCCGCTTTAATTGCGTCTAGCCAGCCGATGAATTTAAGCGCCTACGGAGAATATAAAATCGCTTCCCGTGAATTAAATTCCAGGTTGACCGTGCGTAATTTTTCTCCCGGGGATTTTACTGTTTATTACGGGCTTTGGGGATTAAAGATAGACGGTTTGCTTAACGCGGACGCTAATTTCAAGATGAAAGGCAATGCCCTTTTTGCCGATACCCAGGTGCAGAGTAAAAATCTAAATATTCAACAGGGGAAGATCAAGGTTAAGGCGGATATAAGCTCAAGTGTTATTTTAGAGTATGGTTTAAGTGATAAAAAATTTCACTACTCCGGAAGCAGCAGTATCGCTAATGCTTTCATTTCCGGGTTAAAGTTTGTGGATACGCTCAGCGCGGTCAACTGCGACCTGACTTTTAATAATTCGGGATTAAGCACCGAAAATTTAACCGCCAGTATCTTTGGTATTCCGGTTAACGCCAAGGTAGCCCTGAATGATTTTAATGCTCCGGAATTAAGCCTGACTGCCCATGCCGAGCTTAGCCTGGCGTCTTTGCCGGGCCTGTTAAAGGATAAGTTCAAATTCAATTTTCCGGGGACAATAGCCGGCCAGGGAAATTTATCTTTAGCGTTAGAGGGCAGGCTTAAAGAGCAGGCTTTGGCGCGCCTGGATCTGGCCCTAAAATCGGATACGCTTTCTTTAGCCGCTAACTTAAGCTTACAAGATAGGCTGCTTAAGATAGCCAAGTGTTCGGGTCGCTATTTTGCTTCTGAATTTTCTATAGCCGGTACTATCAACAGCGTAAACCCCGCCTCAACCAGTATGGATTTAAGCGGAGGAGTAAGCGTTGACTTAAGAGATTTAAAATCCGCCTTGCCCGGATTTAAAGGGCAATTGGAGAAGATTAATCCGGAAGGTAGAGTTAAGGCACAATTTAATCTATCCGGTAAGAGCAAGGACCCGAAAGATTACATTGTCGAGGCCCAGCTTTCCAGCGATGAAATCTCTTTATATGGCCTGAAAGGAACGGATTTATTTATTAGCTATAGCCAGGCCAACGGTTTAGCCAATATGGAAGCTGCTCGTCTGTCTCTCTACAACGGTTCGCTGGAGGCGGCGCTTACCGCTAACCTTGGCTCTCAAGATATCCCTTATTGGTTTACTGCCGCTCTGCAGGGCGTAGAGATTAAAGAATTGAAAAAAGATACCCTGGCTAAGAATAAAGATATTTCAGGGATTATCCAGGGAGGGGTCAAGGCCAGCGGATTTTTAAGCGGCTTGGCCGATACGCAAGGCGCAGGCAGGATCTCAATTACCCAGGGTAAGCTTTGGGAGCTGGATTTGTTCAAAGGCATGGGTAAATTATTATTCTCCCAGGAGTTCGCCAATATTACATTTTCTGAAGGTGCCTGTGAGTTCGTTATTCAGGACAAAGCTATTTCTACCGACGAACTGATATTAAAAAGCAGCATGGTTAATCTGGCCGGCCCGGTCAAAATCGGGTTTGATAGTTCCATTAACGCCAGGTTTAATATTGATATTATCAGTGAGCTGATCCCCTTAACCGGGACTTTTAAAGATATCGCTACGGCATTAGTAAGCCAAGGCCAGAAGTTCGCAGTGATTACTATCAGCGGGACATTGAAAAAGCCGAGATACGGTTTTCAGGCTGCGGTAACGGATATCATCAAGGGTTTAGCGGATACTTTTCTTAAAAAATTATGATATTTATGCTATAATCAAAAAATAAAAAAAGGAGAGCGATGTTTATAGAAAAATCCGGAAGATTAAAACTGTTGGCTTTAGCCTTGTTTTATGTTTTGGCTTTGTCCTTTTTTTCATTAAATGCCTATGCGGATAGGGCAAGGGATCAGGCGCAGGAGGGGGCTTTTGCCAAAGCGCAGGAATCCATGGATTTTGCCCCTAAGGCTTATCGTCAGGAATTAGGCAAGCCGGTAGTCGTAGAGGAGGAATATTACGCGCAGGAATTGGATTCCCGTACGCGCTTTATGCCTTCGGCAGGAGCTAAATCTCAATCCGGAAGCGTGGGGTTAGTGGCTTCGGCCGCAGAATATAGTTATCAGATCAAGGCTTTCGGCAAATTGCCCGTTCAGTTTGCCGTAGGCAGTAAATATATCGGTATAAATAATTCTACTAATGTTAAGTTACCGGCGCAGCTAACCGCAGTAGATTTCGGCGTACAGGCCACTCTGCCGTTTTTTAACTTCAATAAGACTTATTTTACTATCGGCCTTGCTCCATCGTTTTACGGCGATAACTGGGATTTCCGTTCCGAGTCATTCCATTTTCTTCAGCGCTATTTTATGATTTACCAGCCAACTGAAAAATTGACCTTTGTTTACGGGGTGCAGTATTCTCCGGGGTTCAAGCCGGCAGTCTCTCCGATTGTCGGGCTTATCTATAGGCCTAATGACAGGCTTACTTTTAATATCCTCCCCGATAATCCGGAAATCTCTTATGCGTTGAATAAGAAATGGACGGTTTTTGCCGAAGGCAACTGGACGAGCGACGAATATAAGGTAACCCAGGACGACCTTAAAAATACGGTACTTAACTATAACGAAATACGCGCCGGCGCAGGCCTCAGGTGCGCGATAAATAAAAATATTGAAAGCTCTCTTTCTCTGGGCGGGGTCTTTAACCGTTCTATTGAATACCGGCAGGATAGCCAGGGCAAGGTTGCACTGAACAACGGTCTCTACACCGAATTCCGCCTGGATATTACCATGTAATCTCACGGGAAATAATATGCTGCGCAATAAAATATTCCTTAGCGAAAAAAATATCCCTAAAAAATGGTACAACCTGGCCGCGGACCTGCCAACGCCAATGCTTCCTCCGCTCGGCCCTGACGGCAGTCCGCTGGAACCTAAGATGCTGGCCAAAGTTTTTCCGATGAACTTGATTGAGCAGGAGGTATCTACTAAACGCTGGATAGATATTCCGGAAGAGATCTTAGAGATCCTTTACCGCTGGAGGCCGGCGCCTTTACGCCGGGCAGTATACTTAGAGCAATATTTAAAAACTCCGGCGCGGATCTATTATAAAGATGAAAGCGTAAGCCCCGCCGGCAGCCATAAGCCCAATACCGCCGTAGCCCAGGCCTGGTATAATAAGAAATTTGGGATAAAGAAACTGACTACGGAAACCGGCGCCGGGCAGTGGGGTTGCGCTTTGGCTTTTGCCTGTAATTTAATCGGCCTGGAATGCAAGGTGTATATGGTGCGCATCAGCTTTGACCAGAAGCCGCTGCGCAAGATTATGATGGGTGTCTGGGGGGCAAAATGCGTAGCCAGCCCGAGTAATGAAACTAATACCGGAAGGGAAATTTTAAAAAAGATGCCGTCTACCCCGGGGAGCTTGGGGATGGCTATAAGCGAAGCGATAGAAGAAGCAGTCAGCGATAAGAGCGGCAAGACGCGTTATTCCCTGGGGAGCGTATTAAACCACGTATTGCTGCATCAGACGATTATCGGCCTGGAGGCCAAGAAACAATTGGCTTTAGCCGGGGAGAAGAAGCCGGATATTATTATCGGCTGCGTCGGTGGAGGAAGCAATTTTGCCGGTTTAGCTTTCCCTTTTCTCTACGATAAGATTCACGGCGCAAAAATCAGAATCATACCGGTTGAGCCCACTGCCTGTCCGACGCTAACCCGGGGGCCTTTTGCTTATGATTTCGGCGATACCGCCGGCCTCACTCCGCTCCTGCCCATGTATACCTTAGGGCATAGTTTTGTCCCGGCGCCCATACATGCCGGAGGCCTGCGTTATCACGGCATGGCGCCTTTAGTCAGCCAGGCCATTATAGACGGTTTGGTCGAGCCGGCTGCCTATGACCAGGTAAAATGTTACGAATCAGCCCTGCTCTGGATGAAGACCGAAGGGGCAATTCCCGCTCCCGAAACAAGCCACGCCATTGCCTGCGTTATTGATGAAGCGCTTAAGGCTAAAAAAGAAGGCAAGAAAAAAACTATCCTTTTTAGTTACAGCGGCCACGGCTTGATGGACCTGGCCGGGTATGAAAAATTTTTAAGCGGTAAATTATTGGAATACCATCTGCCCGAGGAAGACTTAAAAAAATCATTAAAAGCAATCAGGGGTTTTCCCAAGCCTAAGAAACATAAAAGGGCCTAAAGTTACATGATGAGGGTTCTTTCCGGTTTATTTCTAATATTAGTTCTGGTTTCATTAGCCTATGCCGACAGGGTTTATCTTAAGAACGGCCGTAGCCTAGAGGGGATTGTCAAGAGCGATAACGGTGAGGCTGTTGAATTGGAAGTAGGAGTTACTTCTTCAGTAACTTTTCTCAAAAGCGGGATAGAGAAGATTGTTAAAACCTCTGCGGCTGATTCGGTTCTCCTGCGCCAGGAATGGGAAAAGCATAAACGCGCAGTTGAGAAAAAAATAGCTGAACTTCAAACTAAAGAGGAAAAGAAGCCAGCTGAAGTAACTTTTTCCCGTAATCCTGGGGGGATAGCAGTCAGCGTCATGCTGGAGGATAAAGTCAGCGCCAGGATGGTTTTAGATACAGGGGCTTCACTGGTAATAATTACCCAGGATATTGCCGGGAAATTAGGAATAGATTTGTCCGGCGCTCAACCGGATTTGAAAGTGCAGGTAGCTGACGGCCGGCAGGTTAATGCTAGACGTCTGGTTATCCAGACTATGGAAGTGCAGGGTGCCCGGGCGGATAAGGTTGAAGCTGCGGTTTTACTCGGCGATGCAGGAAATCTGGGTTTTGGCGACGGGCTGCTCGGGATGTCATTTTTAAAAAGATTTAATTTTGAGGTAGATCAAAAAGAGAAGAAATTGACCCTGGAGAAATTATGAGGCGTGAGGATTAATGAAGATCAAAGGTTGCGAGATAAAAGTTATCCGGCAGGATATAACCGAACTAGAAGCAGAGGCCATTGTGAACGCCGCCAATAACAAAGGGATTATGGGCGGGGGGCTCGCCCTGGCGATTAAGGAGAAGGGCGGCAAGATAATTGAGGAAGAGGCGGTAAAAAAATGCCCCATAGGGGTAGGCGAGGCGATCTTTACGGCTGCCGGAAGCTTAAAGGCAAAATACATAATCCACGCCGCAACCATGGGTATGGATTTTAAGACCGACGAAGTAAAGATACGTAATTCCTGCAGGAATGCATTAAAGGTCGCCGATGCATTAGGCGTAAAGTCTATTGCCTTTCCGGCATTGGGCTGCGGAGTGGGCGGCTTTCTCTTGTTAGCCTGCGCTAAGATTATGGCGCAGGAAATCTGGCGGTATTTAAGAGAAGAAAAGTCAGGGCTTAAAGAGATCACTTTTTGTCTTTACGACCAGGAAGCTTATGGTATTTTTAACCAAGGCGTAATCAAATACCTTGAGCATATCCTTTATAAGCTGCAGAACGGGCCTTTCTCTACCGTTGATGCGTTAATCGAGATTGACGGCGGCGTGGTGTTCATTCAAAGAAAAAACCCTCCTTTTGGCTGGGCCTTGCCCGGAGGTTTTGCGGACTATGGCGAAAGTTTAGAGGATGCGGTAGCCAGGGAGGCTAGGGAAGAAACCGGCCTTATACTCACAGAAATAAAGCAATTCCATACCTATTCTGACCCGCAGCGCGACCCGCGTTTCCATACCATCGGAACTGTTTTCCTGGCTAAAGCTCAAGGTTCTCCCCGGGCAGGGGATGATGCGGCGAATTTAAAGATAGTGAAGTTAAGTGAAATCGCCAAGTTAGACCTCGCCTTTGACCACAAAAAAATCCTCGAGGATTATATCAAGTATTGCCACGCTGGCTGACCCAATCGGGACAGTGTGTCATAGTTGTAACTATATATACAATTCATCAAGCATCCTGTTTTTAATATTTAACGATATCGACCTCTCCTTAAAACTACTCCAAGGATACTCTTCAGCTGATTTTACCAGATTTGCCCTTAAAGGATTAAATTCAATATATTGAATGCAATTAAGCAGGTAGGCGTCTTTTATTATTACTTTACTTATATATCTATTTTGCCAGAGATGCCCGACTTTATTATATTTTTTATTAAAATACTCAGTATAAGAACGCGAGAGGCTTTGCATAAACTTGATCAAATGGGCTGATATTTTTGGTTCTCCTATTAAATGGATATGGTTAGGCATCAAACAAAATCCGTAAAGGAAAACTCCGTATTTCCTTTTATATTTTTTTAAAATTTTGAGGTATGTTTCATAATCTCGATCGTCGAAGAATACCCGCTGTTTTTGATTGCCTCTGGTAATAATATGATAGCAGCCGCCTTCTATTAACAGGCGTTTTCGTTCGCGCATATTTTTACTCCCAAGATAATAGACGCAGTAATTCATAATTCCTAACTAGATATTTTAAAAAGGATTTGGTTGAAACTGTCTAGGACACGCTGTCCCGATTAGCTCGTGCAGCGTGGCAAAGGAGGGATTAGCCTTCGCGGAGTTGTTTTTCTGCGTCTACCACATCGCGGTTGATCACGCGGATACTTTCTTTAATCTTGTCTTTTAATATGTAGGAAGATATTCTGGCCTCGGAAATTTCGCGTAAAATCTGCACAGCCATACGGAAATAACGCACTACTTCTCCTTCGTCAGTATCGCCAAATCTTAACGTCTTATCAAAAGTTGTTCCACGCAACCAGGCTTCCATTGCCGTGCTCATATGGAAATAGGGGAGTTTGCTGAAAGGGTAAATGCGTGCTTTTTGTTCCCGGTGCTTGATCTCATCGTAAATCTCCTCACATATTCTTTTGATCTGCCGGGTATTTTTGGAAAGATTGGAAGGCAGGCGCTGGTTTTTACGCGGCTCGAACACGCAGGACACCGCCACTACTCCCAGGCCGAATTCGTCCAGCTGCTCAAGGACTTGCCGCTCATAGAGTTCGCTTAAAATTAATTCATAGCCATAGACACTTTTAGCGAATTTCCCTTTTTCAGTAACAATACCGTTATCGATGTAGCCGGAATTTTTCAGGAGTTTTAATTTCGCGTCAATCAGCCGCAGCGCTTCTTTTTGTTCGTTCTTGCGCGACTGGAAATAATGTAACGAGAGGGGATAGACCTTGAATAAATCATCCTTATATTTTTCGTAAAGATTTAAGATTGTCGCATAAGAGGTATTCAGCTGGCTCCGGACTTCTTCGGGCTTGCCGTAAATTATGCGTTTGGCTTCATCCAGCCGTATTCTCTGCAGGTTAAGCCGGCAATAAACAAAACCTTCGGTATCAATCCCACGTCTTCCGGCACGCCCGGCCATCTGGTAAAAATCGCGGGTTTTAAGGTTACGCACGTAGCGGCCGTAGAATTTCCGCAGTTCATCAAAGATAACCGAGCGGCTGGGCATATTGATGCCCAGGGCAAATGTCTCGGTGGTAAAGATAACCTTTAGTAACCGGCTGGTAAAGAGCCTTTCAATAACTTCTTTTAAGGTGGGAAGCATTCCGGCGTGGTGGTAGGCAATGCCGTTTTGGATAAGCTGGTACATATTCTGGGCGGTGCGGTCGTTTTTCAGGTCAAAGCGCTCGCAGAGCGCACTGTACATTTCCAGTATCCGGGTTTTTTCCTGTCCATTCAAAAAATTAGAAGAGGCCAGTTCCTCGGCCAGTTCCTCGGCGCGCCTGCGGCCAAAGACAAAATAGATGCAGGGCAGGCCTTCCTGGTTGCGCACGTAGTTGATCAAGCCGAATAATTTATTGGGTTTGGAAAAGCGCATGCGCTTAAAGTGGTCGATCTTGTCGGCGACTTCGTTTCCGGCCTGAAAAAAGAAATGTAAAGGCACCGGCCGCTTATCTTCCACTACTGTTTGGATCGGCTTATTATGGATGGATTCAATCCAGGAAGCGAACTGCTTAATATTCGGGATAGTGGCGGAGAGCCCGAGGATATGCATATGTTGGGGCAGGAAGATCAGGGATTCTTCCCAGACTGTGCCGCGCTCGGGATTGTCAATATAGTGGATTTCGTCAAAGATAATCCAAGAGTATCTTTCCAGGCTCCTGGGCTCATCCAGAATCTTGTTGCGGAAGATCTCGGTAGTCATAATTAAGACCGGGGCCAGCGCGTTTAAGGAAACATCGCCGGTTAAGATCCCGATCTTATCCCCGTAGATGCCTTGAAAATCGCGGAATTTCTGGTTAGAGAGCGCCTTGATCGGCGCGGTGTAGATGACCCCGATATTTTTTTTAATGCAGGTCGTGATGATGTGCTCGGCGATCGCGGTTTTACCCGCACCGGTGGGAGCCGAGACAATAACCGAATGGCCCTGGTTAATATAGTCAATCGCCTCCTGCTGGAAACGGTCGTAAAGCATAATTTCTATTATAGGCGAAAATTCCCTAACCGCAATATAATAATCTTGTTTACTTTTAGTTATAGATATTTTATGAGGGATGCTGCGTAAAAAATAGAGCTAGAGATAGGTTAAATAAATATAGGGTTGAGATGTGTTTCTAAGCTTTAGTTTCGTTTATTTTTCTTTTTTATGGTGTACAGGACGCATAGGCAACGCCGGTTATACAGAATGAATAATAACATATATCCCCTGGCAACTTGTATGCTCCCTGGGTTTGCCGAGATGGGCAATGGGTTATGTCGGCGGCCGATGACACATAGTAACGCCATCCTGTGTTAGAGGGGTCAGCTACGCTAATAATAGTTTCCCCATCAAGAATTACGGTAATGGGAAGAGAAGAAGCATAAACGCCATAAGCCGCATAATAAGCCAGTTGTGCTTGCCTTATAGCATCCAAATTGGAATATACCTGTGCTTTCTGGGCTTTGGCGACATTGGCAAAATAGCGGGGTATAGCGACCAGGGCGAGGATACCGATGATGACTACGACGATGATAAGCTCAATAAGGGTAAAACCATCTGCTTTTTGGGCTAGACTTTTTTTAAAAGTTACGCTCATTAGTACTTAGTTTATTCCCCCCCCAGAATTGTCAAGAGAATAAAGGGGACGGTTCTATTTTCACCATAAGCATAGGGACCGTTTCCCTAAGCACCCTAAGCATAGGGACCGTTTCCCTAGCTACCCTAGCTATTCCCCAACTATTTTTCTTCCTTTTACTCTTAGAAATCCCCGTTAGAAAACTACTCTCCTTGCGTCTATTAAAAGTAGAAAGGAGACGTAAAATGCCTGATTTTATTTCGGTTGAGGTAATTGCCGGCAAAAT
>Ga0265297_10005031_pt1 | contig 20733 bp, 32 predicted proteins | sample Munlanlwell13791_FD_192502 | JGI IMG/M metagenome (GOLD analysis project Ga0265297, IMG submission 192502) | Leachate microbial communities from a municipal landfill in Southern Ontario, Canada - Leachate well 137-91 | ecosystem: Engineered > Solid waste > Landfill > Unclassified | place...
GTTCATAACCATCAATTTGATAATAAGAACCGTCTGGGTTAATTACTAATTCATTTGTATCTTTATTCTTTGCCAATCGTTTAATCAATCCTAAACTTTTAGCTACATCTAATACTTCTTCATTTTTATCTATACCAAATTTTCCAGTTGTACCAATATATAAATTTGTTTCAATAGTTTGTTTTGGAATTCCTACTTTATTTTTTACAACTGTAATTCTAGTCTTAAAACCAGAGGGCCTATCAGGATCTCCAATAATTCCATCCTTACCCCCAACTCTTCTAATATTTAATCTTATAGATGCATAGAATCCTAAAGCATTCCCCCCCGAAGTTGTTTCTGGATGATATTTATCCATAGTTGCTCTTACTTGATTAATAAACAATAATGTTGCCCCAGGATTTCGTAACATTTGATTATTAATTTTTTTTAATCCAGAACTCATTAGTCTTGCTAACTGTGCCATTGTTTGATCTGCATAATTTGATTCTAATTCACTATCTGTTGCCATAGCACTAACACTATCAATAACAACTAATCCTGTTGATCTTTCTTGAACACATCTATCTATCATTTCATAGGCATCAGCACCAGATTTAGGATGTAATAATAAAAATAAATTTTCATCAATACTGCCTCCTAACTTACGAAACCATGAAGGGTCAAAGCTATTTTCTAAATCTATAAATACACAAGGTTTATTATTTTTTTGACATTCAATAATTGCTATAATAGCAAGTGCAGTCTTTCCGCCTGAGGGATTTCCGTAGAATTCTATAATTCTACCTTTTGGAATTCCACCTAATCCTACGGCGCAATCAACTGCTAGACTTCCAAAAGAATTTAGAATAGGAACAGATTCTAATTCTTTAATTATAACTTCTTCTCCAAATTCTTTTGTAATTGATTTCTGTAAATCTTTAAAAGACATTTTTATATCTCCTTATTATATTTTATTGTAAACTTCTTTTCTTAGAAAAATATTCTTCTATTAAAGGTAAAACATGCCTTAAATCTAAAGAATTTTTTTCTTCAATCGCAAGCAATCTTTTATTTGGTAAGGACTCTTTTAAATAATTAATTAAATCAGGAAGTATAGTTATTGCCTCAATAAAATTATATTCAGATATTTTATTATCATCCCAAAGATTATACCCTAATTTTTTCTTATCTAATTCTCTAGTAAAAAATTCAATTGCTTTAAATATTCCAGAATTAATTAATTGATTTTCAATTGAATCAACTCTTTTTGCTAATTTAAGAACAGGATTTTCTAATAAATTTTCACGTAATTTTTTATTTTCAATAATTAGCTTTAATATTGAAGAATTTTTTGATGTAAGTTTTAAAAAAGAAATAACTTCATTTTCAGTTAAATATATAGGTCTACCAGATTTCGTACTATTCATTTTTTTGACTAGCAAATTTAAAATTTTAATATCTTCTTCTTTTAAAAGAATATGATTTTCAACCTTGCCATTTGTCAAGGTAACCTTGCCATTTGTCAAGGTTACTAATTTTTCAATAGATTTAAGATATCTATGAATAGTACGATAAGAAAGTTGACAAAAATCTGATATTTCTTTAATTGTGTACATTTTTTCGCTTATTAAATCTTTCATACTAATTTTCCTTATTCATCTTGGCTTTCTTAAACCATTCAAGCCTTTCTTCTTTTGTAATTCTTTTTCGCATTACTGGATGCTTATAACCATCTAAAAGATTATGAAACAACCTACCACATATCACACCATTTTCTTTTGAATATTTTAACTGTACATTTTCTCCTTTAGGAACTATATGACAACAATCTAAATGTTCATTTATAAATAAATCTTCTTTATAAGTATTTTCGATATATTGTTTTTCTTCATCTGAAAGTATTGACCAAATTCTACAATATTTTTTCCAATTCTTTTTAATTGCAAAACCATCGTGTCCTTCTTTAAAAGTATCCTTCCATACTGCAACTACAAATTCATTATATTTATGGTCTATTTCAATTTTTCTTTCTTGTTTCTCCTTATATTTACTATAACATTTTTCTTGTTTAATTCTTTTTATACAATTTTTTTCGTTATAAAAGGTCTTTCTTAAACAAATTCTTTTATTACAATATACTATAAAATCATCAAAATTAATTATCATTTTCTTTATGAGAAGGATTAAATAATATATCACAAAATACACAAATTCCTAATGATTGTAAATATGTTAAATTAGTTACAATATATTTACCAGTAACTAATCCAGAAAAACAATAGGTATTATAACTGGCCACATAAAATAAATTATACCACTACCCATAAGTAAAGAAATTGCTATCTTAACAAGATGTTGAATACTTTTTTCCATTTTTGATATCTCCTTATTTAATTTTAAAAAAAAATACTGTGTAGAAACTGCGTTCATCTTTCTACACAGTATCAAATTGGAGGAAAATAATATTAGGATTCGAATTTTAACCCACAAACAGGACACATTAAAACAGTACCCGGCAATTTAGTCCTCTCTGTAGTTCCAGTAAAACAACATTCCTTATTATCACACAAAGAAATTTTTGCAGATGCTTTCCATACTACCACATTATCTTTTACTTCAAAGGCATCTTGCAAAATATCTTTACGATCTTCATCATCTATTTTTTCCCAAAAAGGAAAAATCTTTTTCAAGCTTTCTTCTAAATTACTATTAGTAACTTCGACTTCTTTTCTTGGCTGTCTTTCAGAAACTATGGCTTGTTCCCTTTCTGGTTCTTGACTCTTATCTTCTTTGGAATCATTTTCTTCTTTAGATTTTTTTCTTTGTTCAGATTCTTCATCTACTAAAGCCGTTAATTTTTCAGTAAAGTTTTCATTAAAATCAATATCAAATTGTTTAAACAAGCCTAAAACATTTTTATACAATTTAGTATAAGAAGTTTCTTTATATAATTCATCAAAATTATATAATCCATATTTAAGTTCATCATCAGTCAAAGGGGCATCTTTACCTACTTTTAAAGAAAGTTCCTCAAGTTTCTTTTCTGACATATCCCGAACAATATAAGCATTATTTATCTGCCCAGTAGCCTTAGCAACAATATCTATATCCCAATTTTGTTTATATTTAACAACATTTTCAAAAACCAGTCTATACAACAATTGAGGAACACCAATATCATTTACGAACTCAATTACTTTTGAACTACCCTCTTTTTCAAATTCAAAAGGGCTAGCTGATGCAAATAAAACTTTTGAATGCTTATTTTCTACACACCAATCATCCATTCTATCAATAACATTCATTAGTACTCGTTGCTTCGGATAAAATGATGGTGGATATTTTTCCTCTTCTTTTTTATTATTAAATACCCTAATATAAGAAAGTGCTGATGCATGTTTTGGTTCATAGCACCCTCTTTTATCATCTTTTCTTTCACTTTTTTCTTCTTTAGTATAGTTTCTCCAATCAGATTCCGTTGCTTTTTTATGAAGTTTAAACAGAAGCCAATCTTCATCTAGTTCCGGCATACCAAGATCATTTATTTTTGTTTTCCAAACAACATTAATATATCCTTTTTGTCCATCTTTAACAATCCTACTAAAAAAAACTAGTTTTGGATCAAACCCCGTCTTACGCATTTCAATAGGATTTCCCAAAATTCTAAAAACTTTTTCGTGTCTGGTCTCTTTTCCAAATTGAAGATACATTTTTTTAATATCTTCAAAATCAAAACTACCTCCTCCTAATGATTTTTTTCTTTCTTGTCTTGTTTGTAAGACTTCTTGTTTTTTTAAAGCTTCGTCAAAAATTCCCATAATTTTGTACCTCTTTTTTATAAATATCCTATAGATATTATTATTTTTAATAAATGTCTTTTGACATTATATTATTCATTAGTAAATTAATGTTTCTGATTTTTAGTACTTCCATCATTACTTTCTATAATATTTAGAGCGTGATCTTCTAGACTAATATCATCCATACCCAATTTTACTAAATTTGTAATAGATTGTCTAATATTCAAGAATTTAGTAAAATAGGTATGATAAATAAATAACATTGCCCGTAGTTTATCAGGGCTGTCTTCAAGCATAAAATCTTCAACTACTTCAATTTCTTTAGATATAGAATCAAAGCTATCATTAAAAATAACATCATTTAAAAGAAACGAATAACACGAACTAATATCTTCATTTGTTATTTGTATCGCATTCATAAAATCTTCTGAATTATGATTATAAGGTTTTTTCATTTAATATTATATCTCCATTTTAAATTTATACTAATATAATAGTAATTATCAAATAATTTTCAAGTTATTTTTTTATAGTATGCATAATTTTTTTCATAATAAAGAAAAAGATTACTTGTTTTTTTCTTTATTTTTTTGTATATTGTATAGATACATATTCCAGGAGCTTTCTTTTTGGTACAGCTACAACCGTGCGAACGCTTTTTTAGTTTTGATGAATCTATTAAATTAAAATTAAACATTTTTACTGAAAAAGAAAAAAAACATAAACAAATAACAATAAAAGAATATATTTCTTTTATTTCCGCCCTTGGTTTCGATACAAACAGTATAACCACTAAATTAGCAGTAAAAAGAATAAAACTCACTGACTCAATAAATTGTACAATTGATGAAATTAATTGGTTACGATTTTCACAATATGATATAATAAACGGGACTACACATAAACCTGACTGGTATTTATCAGATAAAAAATACTATAGTCGTGATTTAAAAATAGAAACAATAATAAAACAGCATTTAAATTGTCAATTTTCTAAAAGAAAGCATAAAAAGATTAAAGAACGGTCCCCTGAAACAAATATTTTTTATAAGATTGAAAAAACGTATGGCTTATCTCGTAGTCCAAAAGCAACCGTTATAGCGTTTGATATTGATTCACATCCTAAAACTATAACACAATTACAAGAATGTAAAGAAAATGCTCAACAAATTTTAGTATCATTAATTAAGAAATTAGATAGAATACCTTGTTATATTGAACGTTCTAAGAATGGTGGTTTTCACGTTTTTTTTAAATTAGACGAAATTATAACAAAAAAAGTACATAAAGATATAAAACAATGGATTAAACAAAGTGATATTAATGTTGAAATAAATTCACAAAACGGTATTTTTCAACTACCTAATAGTATATATTATGAACCAGGTGAAATAATAATAGATAATGATAATTTAAAGTTCAATCCTTTAACTATAAAAGATGCAATTAGTACATTTATTGAAATTACCAAAGATAAAAAGAATATAATTCCTAAAGAATTTTTTATTATTAATAAAGAAGCTATTAAAAATGATCTACCTTGTGATTATGATGTAGAACAAGTTATTCGAGAATTAGAAGAAAATCGCAGAAAAAACATATATGAAAATAATTATATACTAAATAATAAAAATGCACAAATAAATACGAACGAAAATTCATTGTATTTTGGTTGGCACGAAAGATGTAATGTTTGGTTTAATCAAGGTAAAATTTTTACATTTTATCGAAAGGCTAATGGTGATTTCCTCCAATTTCAAAAATTAATACGTCAATATGATCAAGGAAGTGAAGATTTAAAAAAAGCCGATTCAGATACTATAATTCTTAATGCCTTTGATTGGGCAAAACAACACATAAAAGACATACCTAACAACATACACCAAACAGGTATATCTCCAGAATTTATTTCAAATATCAATTATATTGAAACCTACTATCCAGAATTAAAGAAAATACTTAAACAGTTTTCACAACAATTTTGTAAGCTATATTTATCATCTAGTTACACCAAAGAAAAACGGTTTAAAACAACAGTAAAAGTAGTTGAACATCTTTTTTTAGAAATTTTTGGTAGACTTATTTTTGAAGAAAAAACAAATTTTAAACGTAAAATATCAGATTATATTCCTTTAACAGAAAAAAAGAAAGAAGAATTAGAACAAGGAACTATTTTTTATTTTCATCGACTCTCCTTATACTTAAAAACAATCTATCCTAATATAAATATCAGAAAAATTATTAGAATTTGTATTAAAAATAATTCTTTTTTTGATGAATTTTCTCAAATTCATTTTGATACTTTTTCTATACAAAAAAGATATAAATTAAAAGATTTCTTATCACTTAATAATATAGTATCTTTTATTAAACTAAGTTTAGAAAAAATAAAAAAGAAGATTTCTTTAACATCTTTTATTATAATATTAATATACGTTAAAGTTTTTTACAGGGGATTTGAAGAAAATAAGAAAAAAAATATAATGAAATATAAATTACTTGAAAATTTTGGATAGTTCTCTATTATATTTGTGATTTACTAATAAAAAATTTGAGAGAAAAAGGTTAAAGATATGGAGACAGTTTCTTTTGTAACAGATGCTACGTTGATTAATTCGGATATTAAGATGAAAAGTATTGATTCTTTGGCAGTTGGAGATAAGTTAATAAGACTGGGAACAAAAGAAATTTTTCCAATTTTAGGTATTGTTGAAGAAGAAGATATTCAATTAAGTAAACTTTGTAAAACTACAAATTTTATGTTCTTTGGTTTTAATGTGTATAAAAAAGGAATACCTAAGTTCTTTGAAACAATAGACGGAAAATGTAAGGTGATATATGAATAATGATAATTATATCGAAAATTAAAAATTTCATTAGGAAAAAAATAATGACTGAAAAAAAAGCGGAAATGACTATAAGGGATACTAGACTATCTGAGTGTTTACGATGCTTAATTACTTTGTTTAATCACGTAACTGTTTTACAAGCTGGGAGTAAAGAACCAGAAGAAAAATGGTTTTTTGATAAAGCACACCAGGATATTAATGAATTAAGACTGCGATTTTTAAAATTCTCAAACTCCAGAGAAGATATTAAACAGCTACCAAAACAATCAAAATATACTATCATTGAAAATCCACCAGAAATAAGGGTAAAAGGCCCAGAGGAACTTAAAGAAGTTGTACTAGATGAATTAAAAGCTATTGATTAGAGGTTGATGATATATGATTTTTTCTCAATTTAAGTGTGAAAAATGTAATACTGTTTTTGATGTAGAAAAAGAATCCATTCTAGATAATTTTTCTGATATTAAAGCCCCTTGTCCTAACTGTAAAAGCGATAAAACACATTATTATTGGGTATTAGGGCCAACAGATATAGCTACTGGAAATTGTGGAACAGCAAAAGACGGGTATAGTCATTCTTTCGTATATCATCCATCTAAATTTGGTAGGCCAAAAGGAATGAAAGTCAAGCATAATAAGGAGTAACTTTATGCCAGAAAAAATTGAAGTGACTAATAATAAAGAAGTTACTGAAGAAATTATTCAGAAAAATCTATTAGCTCCTTTATTTATGAGGGATAAAATGAAAAATATGTTTAAAAAGATAGGAACAAAAATTTGGCAGCTAGCTCATTATACACCAAAAATAAATTGGTTATCACTTATAACCCTTATTGTGTTAATATCTTGTGTTGTCTTTGTAGCAACTTTTTGGAAATGGGGAACTAAAAATGGAGTAGATATTTCTAGTGAAAAATTTAATATAATAAGTAGGATAGACGAATTAAAAAAATCTCATTCTTATTATTATAAAGTTTCTACAAAAGAAGAAAAACTTGTAAAATGGATTACTCTTTTTAGTGATTGGAAGTATAAAACGGATGGAAATTTTCGTGATAAAAATGCGGACTGCGTTGGAGCGGTGTATTTATTTCTTCAAAAATTTAATTCTAATGTTCAACTTGAAACTGTTTCTGTAATGTTAAAAAGAGCGCAAAATCTTGCTGAGAGAGGAGAACTTGATATTAGAAAATCCCCGAATCAAATTCAAAGTGGGGATTTAATATTTTTAAAAGTAAGTGAAACAAATCAACACGTAGGAATTGTTTATGATGTTTGTGGAAACGGCCTAATTCGATACGTTGATATGGGTGTAGGAACAATGACATGGGATCTTGGAAGAATACAATGGGGGAACCCCTGGATATCCGCTGTTACTGAAATATCTTTTCCTTTTTGGCTTGGAAATTTAATTTCAGAATTGAATACTAAATAAGGAAATTTAATGAATCAAATATTACTATACTGTCCTACGTGTAAATTAGATGTAATGTTTAATGCTGATTTTATGGGATATATCTGTCCCCGATGTAGCGGGCACTCGTTTGTTAATAGAAATAGAATTAGTCAATTACATAATCAAGACATAGAAAAATATATTGATGAACAAAAAGAAAAGATAAAGAATGAAAAAATCTGATATGCCAATACAAAAAATTGAAAGTAATGAAGTAATTCCAGTATCATCTTTAGTGGGTACAAATACTGTAGATATTATTCAAGAATATACAATAAGTTCAAAAGAATATATTATAAATATTGATGATGAAATTTGGGAGTCATTTAACTATAGAAAAATATATGATTGCTTACGAAAAGCGGAAGAGAGTGATGTTGTTAGGATAGTATTAAATTCTAGTGGAGGAGATTTATCAACCTTTGTAGAGATATATAATTTACTTATAGATTGTAAAGCTAAAACAATCGCTGAACTTTATTTAGCTTATTCTGCTGCTGCTTTTCTGTGTCTTTCCTGTGATGAAATTGAAATAAAAGAATTTTCCTCTATGATGATACACTCTATGTCTTATGTTAATGAAGGAAAATTAGAAGAAGTTATGGCGTCTAATGACTTTATAAAGAAATGGAACGAAGAATTAACTCATAAGATTTTAAAAGGATTTATGACACAACAAGAAATTCAGGAAGTAAATAATGGTAAAGATTATTGGTTTCTTTCTGAAGAGATATTAAAGAGAAAAGGCAAATGGACCCCTATAAGGAGACGAAAAAATGGGAAGTAGATTTATTCGTATATATGAGGAAGTTTTAGTATCAAAAATAAATCTTAAAGATAATAACCTTGAACTTATGTTTTCAAAAGTTATTTCAGATAAAAAAGAACCAGTTATTCGTATTATTTTATTTTCTGTAGAAAAAAATGAAAAATTTAATTCTAACTTAGAAAAGTTAAAAGAGCTAAAAGAAAAAGAAATTATTATTAATACTATTCACGATGATATAGCAGAGGATTATTCGGGTATATGTTTATTTTATGACGTTTCAAAATTACTACGTGAAAGAATCTATTTTGAGACAAGAGAGATAGATGGATTAGAATTTATTTTTTGTGCTTAGTGTAGGAGAAAGAATGTTTGTTTTAGGGAAGGATAAAAATTCTAAATTGTTATAAGGGTTTGATCCCAAACCAAAAATATTTTATGATTTATTAATAGATGACAGAGCTGTTGGTTGTCCTGTAGATGATTGGCTACAAATTTATAAAATAATATTAAATAAAATAGATGAAAAGCAACTCAAAGAGAACCGGAAATAACTACGAAAGACTTTTTGCTTATAAATTATCTGAATGGATAACAGGTGAAAAAGATTCAGATATTTGTTGGCGGGATGTTGGAAGTGGTAATAGATATACCAAAAGAAAAAAGCAGAATAAAGAAACTTCCAGAAAAGCCGATATAGTTTGTACTGATTTAAAATACCAGAAATTTTTTGATATTTTCTATATAGATACTAAAACATACAAAGATATTAATCTTGTTTTTACAAATCCTTCTAATATAAAATCTAATGATATATTTAAGCAATGGATTAAAACAATTAATGATTGTCCTAAAAACATGATTCCATTTATGCCTTGCAAGATAAGAAATAATAAAACACCTGAATTTATTATATTACCTTTAGGGGTATTTTTTAATTGTGAAAATGTTATAAATTATTTTGTAAAGTATGAAAATATTGAATATGAATTTAATCTTGTATTGCAAGATGATTTTTTTAAGAATAATAACTGGTTAAATTTTTTAGAAAGGAATAAAAAAATTATTTGATTTTTTTGATATAATAGCTATATATAAATAAATAAGGAGAAAAATATGAAAAGATTTTTATTCTTGCTTTTAGGAATATTGGTAAGTTTTCTTGTGTATACTATATCTTTTTTAATAGTTATACATTATCAAGAATCTGAATATCTTATTTATTTTCCTTTAAGTGTCTGTATTCTTTTGTCTCTGTATTCAATGTACTATATTTTTACCTGTAAGGAAATTTGATGTGTTAATAGAAAATGTTGATAAATTAAAGCAACGATTTATTTTTTTAGATTTAAGATACTCTATAAATTGTAACGATGGCTGGTTTGAAATTCTTTCTGACTTCTTAGAAAAGATAGAAAAGGAATTGAGTAAATGTACTAGTTTTTTTGTAAAAAGTTTTAATATTTTTCAAATAAAAGAAAAATTTGGAGGGCTTAGAATTGGTTGCTCAGTTCATAACCCCATTATAATTAAATTAGTACAGGATGTAGAAAATAAATCTTATATAACTTGTGAAATTTGTGGGGATACTGGAAAATTAAGAACTGATTTAAATTGGATAAGAACACTTTGCACCAAGCATTACAATGAATATAAGATTTCAGATTTAGAGGAGAATAAGGAATGAATCTTACTCAAGAATATAGGCCCCGATCTTTAGACGAAGTAGTCGGGCATACTGCAACTGTTATTGAACTAAAAAAAAGATGTGAAGATAATAACCTCCCACAAGTTATGATGTTTACAGGTAGATCCGGGTTAGGAAAAACAACATTAGGTAGAATTATTGCAAAAAATATACTTTGTAATAATAAAGATTCAAAAGGAAATGGCTGCAATAAGTGTCATAGCTGTCTCGCTATAGATAATGAGAAACCATTAATAAATTATTTTGAAAAAGATGGATATGATCTAAATATTGAAGTAATTAGGGATATTGAAGACTTAGCATCAAAAAAGATAGCGTTTGATCAATCAAATAAAAAGGTTTTTGTAATAGATGAGTTGCAAGCCCTTAACAGAAATCAGCAAGCATTAAAAAAATCTTTAAAATTCTTAGAAAGACCCTATAACGGGGTTTATTTTATTCTAGGCTCAATGGAATGGCTTAAACTCCCCCCGGCTATTAAAAATAGAACTGTTATGTATAAATTATCCCCATTAAAGGATTTAGAAATAGCTGAATACCTGTATGATATTTGTAAAAAAAGAAATTTAGTTGGGGATACCTTAGATATACAAAAACAAGATGTGTTGTTGGCACTTGCTCAAAGTTCTAGTGGCTCTTTACGAACAGCTATTTCAGTTCTAGAACGTGTTATATATAGTGATCTATGGACATTAGAAAAAGTAGAAAAAGAATTAAAGATTTATAGTAAAAATAATATAAACATACTAATACAAGATGTTTTAAATAGTGATATTGAATCATTAAAAGATGTTAATATAGATGAGGATACCTTAGATATTATACGGAAAAGATTAAATTTAATTTATAAGTTTAAAAGCGGATTAAAATTAAATGATTATGAAAAAAGCGATTTAAATGATATTGATGATAAAGTTATAAATATTGATTCAGTAGAATTATTTATTATAGAATTGAATAATCTTTATAAATACACATATTTAACACCTGAGCTTATTGAATTTACTTTTATAAATGTTATTAATAAAATAAAAACACTTAAAAAGAATACAGAAATTATTACAAAACGTCCACTTAGGAAAACAATTGAAAATTAGAAAACTTATTGAAATTCTTGAAAGTATAAAAGAAAATGATAAAGATAAGGATATTTATCTCTTAGAATGGAATGGCTGGGAAGAAAAAAATATTTATAAAAAAATAGATGGTATTAAAAAATTTCAGGGAAAATATGTAATATACTAATAATTGAAAAATTAGAGGTATATTAATTATGGCGGAAAAAGAAAAATTAAGAGATAGATTTGTTAAAAGTTTTTTCTATGATGAGAATAGAGAATATTTATCCAGAACAGCTTTAATGAATTTTATTTTCTTTTGTTTAGCGGCTTTAACAATTATAACAAGTTTAATTTTACTTATTATAGTTGTAATAAATGAATGGGATGTTCCGGCGGTTACGTTTATTACTGCTTTCTATGGGTTTTTAGGAACAATGGTTGGTGGGGGATTTTTACAATATTCATTTACTAAAAAGCTAAATACTACTAAAAGTAGTAATGGTAAAACAGATCAATCTGTTGAGAATGCCTAAATAAGGAGAATTATGTGCCATCAACAAGAGAAGAATACTTTTCTCTTTTAATAGAAAATCAATTATTAAATGTACTTGATGAAATAGATATTGGATATTCTAAAAAATTAAGTATATTAAAAAAACTTCTTGATAATTATTCTAGTGAGGAAATAAATTATTCTTTTAACATTTATAAAAAAAATTATATATCAGTAGGAAAATATAATTTATCGTTTTTATATAATACTTTAAAAGGTATTATTAAGAGAAGAAAAGGGGAAGTAAAATGAAAGAAAAAATGTATTCTGTTAAAGAGATAGCAAAAATAAGTGGATATAGTGCTTCTGCTATTCATAAATTTTTAAAATCTATAAATGATTTTTGTCTTTTAAAAGAATATGAAAAGAATCCTAATAATCCTAATAATCCTAATAATCCTAATAATCCTAATAATCCTAATAATTTTTTAGTATTGACAGAAGATGAAAAAGAAACTCTCTTAATATTATCAAAAAGAATGCAAAGTAATATTGCAGGAAAAGCAATAAATTTAACTGAAATAGAATTTTTAGCTTTTTTAAAAATAATACCAGTAAGAAATCCATTTTTAATTAAAAGCTTTATTGAATCTTTAGAAACAAATAAGAAATTAAAAAAAACTTTAGAAGAATCAGAATTTAAAGAGATTAAGGAAATAACTAAATATCAAAAAGAATTGGAACCTATTTTTAATGATATTGTTTTTAAAAAATTAGAGATTGTAATTTCTAAAAAATTTATTGATTTAGAAAATAAAATTGATTTTATACAAAAATTATTAGAAACTTCTGGAATATATAGTATGATAGAGTTTTTTTATTCGGATCAAGCTAAGAAAAAATTATCTTATAATCTTTTTGATGAAAAGAAGATATCAAAGTATAATGCAAAAGAAGCAATTATAGTTCTTCCCGATATTGCTGAAAGTTTAGAACAGATAGCTAAATACTTTAAAGATATACAACCAAATAAAAGAATATCTGCTATAGAGGAAAGAAATACTGTAGAAATTAGACATTTACTTCCTTTAATAAAACAAATTTTAGAAAAATTAACTTTTGATGAAAATAAAACATTACAATAATTAAAAAGGGGAACAAATGAAACTACACTGTAAAAAATGCCAGAAGATAACAAAACACAAAAAATCAACAATGGGCATTCGTTGTACAATTTGTCACGAGCTTAATTATGATTATTATACTGCTCAGATAGAACAAGCTAAAAGAGAAATTCCTAAAAAATATCTTGAATTGTCTGGAGAATATTAAATGAGTTTAATATTTATAGGTGATTTGCATTTAAAGGATAAAGAACCTTTTTTATCATCGGCAAAAAAATTTTTTAATTGGTTAGATGAAAAATTTCCACAGGATAATCTTTTCTTCGTGGGGGATGCGACGGATTCTTCAAGTCCGCATTGGAATATTTTTTCATTGTTTTCTAATTTTTTAGTAAACAGAAAAACAAAAACTTATATTCTAGGTGGAAACCACGATTATTCTAAATTAAAGGGTTCTGTACTTGATGGATTACGACACATAGAAAATGTTGAAATTATTCTTGATAGAAAAATTATAAAATATTGTGATTCTGATATTTTGTGTCTTCCTTATAAATACGGAAAAATGAAAGAAGAGTATGAAAGTTTGATAGGTGAATACTCTTTTATAGTTACACATACTACTCCAAGACACCTTGCTTTCTCCGATGAAGGTATTGATTATAAAAATTTAAAAGGTACGTTTATTCACGGACATACCCATATAACAGATAAAGCTTCTTATCAGGATAATAATAATTTACATATAACGATTGAAGTTCCTTTTCCGACTAGATGTGGAGAACAAAAAGAATTTCATCGAATAATTGTACTTGATAATGATGGAGTATATAGATATGAAAAAGTTCCTTTCTATTTTACTTATGAAACTATTGAATTTGGAAAGTTCCCTGAATCAAAAAATAATATATTAAATATTATAAATGCCCCTGATTCTAATTCTGTTTTTGAAATGTATAAAGATTATTATATTCGAGAAGAAGGAATTGAATTAAAAAGAACTGAAATTGATGATACCGAACAGTTTGTTTTCAATATTGCTACAATAAAAGATCAATTTAATAATTATTGTTTAGAAAATGGTATATCTAAGGAAGTATTAAAATGTGGATTGAAATATTTAGAAACTTTTTAAAGAAATTTAAAAGAGATAGATATTTTTATTTTATTTATCATCTTGAAACGGTTGATAAAAGAGTTGGAAATGCTGATTTGGCTTTGGTTGGATATTCTTTTCCTTCAAAAGAACTTGTAATGTATTATGCTAAAAAAACTTGGTTAGAAAAAAATGTAGTATTATCTTCTATGACTTTTAACCAAATTTATGAATTTAAAAATAAAAAGGATTATATTAGTTGGTTAGGAATAAAAGAAAAATCTGTAAAAAAAATAATAAATCTTAATACAGATTTAGATGATGAATCTACAAACAAAAAAATAAATTAATGTTCACTAGAGAAATTATATTATCAGCACTTAATCATTTAGGGATTAAAGCTGGGGATACAAAAAATAATTGGATAAAAATTAGGTGTATCAATCCTACACATTTAGATGAAAACCCGTCTGCCGGAATACAAATAGGTACTGGTATTTATCATTGTTTTAGTTGTGGGTATAAAACGAATATTGTTAAAATAGTTCAAAATAGACTATTACTTAATTCCTATAAAGAAGCTAAAGAGTTTGTTTTAAATAATAGTATATTATCCTTTTCAAATAGCACTCCTCGTTTTATAAGTGAAAAAAAGTCAGAAAAAAAAATTATAAAAAAAGAAAATACTTATTCTTTAGAAGTTACACCTTTTAATCCACAAGATTATTATTACACTTCAGTTAGAGGTTTTACGAATGATATATGTAAAATTTTTAATATTAATCATTGCATATCTAGTACTTATTTGGATTATTTCATTACACCTATTCAAGATTCTAAAAAAGGAATAAAAACATTTGAAGCTAGAAAATTAATGCAATATGAATATCTTAAAAAATATTATAAGTCAACTAGATCATTAAAATCCTTAAATAAAGCATTTGATAGAGAGAAAGAAGAAAAAAAATTAAAAATAAAAAAAGGAAAAGTATTTGGAGTATCTGATGAAATATTTAATTCTAATTTAAAATACCTTCTTCAAACTAAGGTATTGTATCCACCAAACTCAAATATCAGTAAAACAATTTTTAATATAGATAACTTAAATTTTGATGAACCTTTATATCTCGTAGAAGGATTAGCAAGTATTCCTAAAATATATCTAAATATATCAAAAAATGTATCAACGGTTTTTGGTGCAAGTATTACAGAAGAACAACTAGAATATTTGAAGTTATTTAAGGAAATTTATATTATACCCGATAATGATTTAGCTGGATTACAAATGACTAAAATAATATCAGATTGTGTTAAAAATAGTTTTGTTATCCCTATTAAAACAGAGGATACTCACGAAAGTTATGTTTATGATATCTTACATAGTAGAATTGTTAAAGCTTCTAGATATGTAGTAAGAAAAGAAAATTTAAGAAATTTTAAAGAATTCTAGGATTCCACATATTTCAAGTGTTCTTTTTAAATTGCTTGGAATATTTTTAAGTGTTAATTTATTATTATAAATTTGCATAGTATTACTTGCGTTTATTAAAAGAGCTATAAAAGAAGAATCGGATTTTTTTAATTTTTTTAAATCAAATATTATATCAGTATAAAAACCATTAAAATAATGTTTTATTTCATTGAAATTTAAGTTGGTATTGAACATTGATATGTTTTCTTTTACTATACTAAATATTAAATTATTATTGTCTTCTTTAACATCGAAAAGGATATTATTATTCATTGAAAAATCCTGGTGTATTATATATTCTATATTGCTGATTATAGTTTTCTAAATCTAAAGGACTTGGGTTTTCTTTTTCTGCTGTTTTAAAATCTACTGATATAAAGGCATTATAAATAGTTTCACTACACGTATATGATTCTTTATCTTGTAAAAAATTAAAGAAAGAACAAAATTTATATAACCACCAAAAGACAAGCCCGGTATAATCATATAATTTTGGGGATAAAGAAACTAAAAATTGTATAACTTTAAATTGTCTTACTTCACCTATCGAGGGTTTTCGTAAACAAAAACGTCTAAGACAGTATTGACTAAAATCAAAATAATTCATTCCATTATCATCTGCACTAGATAGCACTAATGTTTTAATAGAGGAGTCTAATTGTTTTGAATTTCCATAATAATTATTCCAACAGGATTTAACTATTTTCCAATCTTCTTCACTAAACCAATTTTCTAAATGTTCGGAATAAAGAATAGTGGCACAATGGGAAATAGCTAATTTTAAATCTTCTTTTTTTGTAAATAATATAGTAACATAGCTTATGGCTTTTGATACTATGTTATTATTTGAAGATTTAATAGTAACATAATAAAGACCCTCACCAAATTGTTTAAAAATATCATAATAAGCATCTGGTAGGGGCCTATATATTCTAGGTCTAAATTTATCTTTAAAAATTTTACCAGTTAATTTATTGATAAAATTTGCCATTATTAAATATTACACTTTTTTGATAAATTTTTGGTAAACAATAAAACCAGCAATTGCTAGAACTGCTAGAATTCCTCCACCAATAATTACCCATTTAATATTTATTACTACTAAAGTTATAAGTGTAACCCCTATAGCAATAATTAAACAAACTACTCCGAGTAAAACCCACTTTCCTGCTGAACCAAAAGTAGTGTTAAAAAAATCAATAATTTTTTGAAGCATTTTATTCCTCTTTTATTCTAAATTTATTTAAAAATTATAGACAGTATTTCTACTTGAAAATAATTCTTTAATACGAGTTTTAATCTTTTTTATATTTTCAGTAATACTATCCATATTTTTCTTTGAAAGCCTTTTTCTTTTTTTCTATGGAAGTATTGTTGAATAAAACAATTATGGTTAGTATTGATAAAACAAGAAATGATAGAATACAGAACATAATTGTTTTTATTATTTTCATACTTTAGATATGACTACTCCATAAATTAAATTATCTTTATTTATAAAAAATTTTGCTGGATACCTAATATACTCCGCTCGCATCATATCAAGATTATCAACGATGGGGTATCCTTTTAATGCATTTCCATAGGGGTCATTTGTAATAATTTCACTAAGGCCTATTTTATTAAAACCCGTAGCTACGTTCATGTGTCCATCAACTTTACTAACAGATTTAAAATGTCCTGAAATTATAATAGGGAGATTATTTTGTTCTAATGTTTCACAAAGAGAATCATAAGTCAATGAAGTAGCTGTTGCTTTAAATCCTAATGGATTCATTAATCGATTAAATATATATGCTTCGACTGCATGGATTTGTCTTTGATTTTTATTTGGTAAATAAGATAACCACCAGCTATTGTACTTAACACCATTTGTTTTAATCCATTGAATTGTTTCTTTATCTTCTAAAAGCCTATTAACATAATCCTCAAGATAAGTATTCGGGCCACAACCAATAGCAGATTTATCTTTTCCTATAATATTTAAACAATGCTTTAAGCACATAGCAATAGAGGTAGGGAAGCAAGAAACTAGTGGCTTATATACTCCTATTAACTGGCTAAAACACGGTACTTTTGAGGGTTCAGTTATTTCAAAATGTTCCGACATTCTATACTCCTAAATTGGTCTTTGTTGTGATACTTGCTTTTCTTTATCTGGTTGTCTTTCTATTTTTTCTTTATCTAGTAAAGGGGATAGTTCTTTTATAATAGTTTCTGGTTTTATTTCCATACACTTTCCAGTAGGACAAGACCATCTACCCCCTGTACCAACACAATCCCCTAATTCTCTAAGATACGGCCTTGAACAGTATAAAGATTCACATTCACCAGAAATATTAGTATGCATATCATATCCCCACTGTTCAGGTGAAGTTCCCCCCCATAAAACAACCCCCTTCTTTTTCATAGCTGCTGCAAAATGTGTTAGTGAAGAATTTATTCCAATAAAAGTTTGTGCTGTTTTGAGTAAAGCTGCATAAAATAAATAAGGGGCGTTTAATCGTAAAGTGTCTTTTAAATTAAAAGTTGATTCGTTAGGTAATGAATAATTAACTATAGTAAGTTTGGGATATTTTTCTTTTATAAGCTCAACTAATTTTTCTGCTTGTTCTATAGGATACTCCCTTTTAAATCCGGTCCATTTAGATTCTTGTTGTAGATTTGCCCCTATAGGTGATTGACCAGAATTAAATTGTATAATTATAAATTCCCCAGTTTCATTATAAAATTTTTCAGCATCTTTTTTTAAATCGTTTGATAAATAAAGTTCAGGAAGCATCTCTTTTGTATAAGGAATATTCAACCCCTGTGAGTAAGCATCTAATACGTGAATTTTTCTTTTTATGAAGTCTGGATGAAAGTATGGGTCATAGAAAATAACATTATTTTCTTCTTTCATTATAAAGTCTTCCCAAACATAGGGTGTCCCACGAGATAGACTTCTATAAATATAAGGATTATTTTCAAAAATATCTGGGTAACTTGATAATGTAATAATTTTTTCTTTTTCTGCTAATTTTGGAATAAGGGATGAAAAAAATACACATTTTCCAACTCCCCCCTCAATAATATGTATAATCATTATTTTATCTCCAATTGTTTCCAAGAATTATTATTACATATTCTACTTATTACCTTTAAAGAAACATTTAGGGATTTAGCTAATTTAGTCCAATATCCATATTCAACTTTTATATATTTTTTTATCCATTTTATTCTATAAACCTGATTGGGGGTTAGAGTTACTATTTTTTTTCCATTTTTATGAACTAATAACCCAGTAGCCATTGCATGTTGCATATTTTCTTGTTTAGTACAGTATTCAAGATTCTCTAATTTATTATCAATTTTTATACCATTTTTATGATTTACATCTAAATTAGACTTTTCTAAAAAAGTACTTATTACTATTCTATGTATACTTTTCCAATAATCTTTTCCATTTTTAGATAATCTAACTTGTAAATAATTTCCTTTTAGTCTTCCATTAAGTATTTTTTCTTTATGAAGTCTTTTTAATATATTTTTTCTACCACTTAACCAGTATCTTTCTAAAGATTTAATTCTTCCAAGATTAGATACTTGATATAACCCTTCAAAATCAGGGATATCTTTCCATATTTCCTGCATTAAAATCTCCTTAATTTATTTTTTTATTAGTAATAAAAAATTAGCAATCTTTTGCGTCTTTAAATTCATCTAGAGTTTTTAGATATTCGTATGTTTTAGAAACTATTTCATTTTTTGTAAAAGTTTCAATTTTTAAATCATCTATTTTTGTTTCATATACCTTTTTAAATATACCAATTCCATTATTATCTCTACTATATTTATCAGGATATCCACGAACACCTAATGTAATAACATTGTCTATTACATCAATATAAAAAGTATCGATTTTAAAATAAGTACTTTCAAAATCAATTTTATATTCATTATCTTCTTTTTTTAATTTTTTTGTAAGTGCCATAAATTTTCCTATCTATTTTATTTTTTTCTTTAACTCAATTATATCTTTTTTTATCTGTTTTATATTTTCATATAATTCTAGTCCTAATCCTAGAGATACCCCAACAACAGATTCTAAAGGGAGTGAATCATGATTATGCGATCTAAAAATTTTAAATGATTTATTAAAATCTTCAAATGTTGTTAAAATAACCTCATTAAAAGTTGAAGATTTTTTATTATCAGATAAATCTTCGTAGATATACTTATATATTTGAATTGGATTTTTTTCTAAACAACTTATTATACTAATAGGTTCTTTATATTTAACATATTTAGAAGAAGGATAAACAGATAGAGTATTAACAGCCGCACCACATTGCACAGCTAATCCATATTCCCCAGCAGTACACACCCTAACAGTTGCTTGATCCTTTAATACAAAACTTCCTGTAGAACACGCAAGTAATCCAGTATTAAATGCACAAGCCCACACACCATAAACACCAGACGCTACCCCTACTACACCATAATTCTTAGCACATCCATAAATACCATAACTATCAGAAGCAGTTCCATAGACAGCATAGTTTACCGCAGTTCCACACACTCCATAATTAGTCGCTGCCGCTCCATAAACACCGTAGTTAGCTGCACTACCATATATGCCATAATTTCCCGAAGCAGCTCCATAAACAGCATAGTCACCAGAAGCTGTTCCATAGATAGCGTAGTTTACCGCATTTCCAGTTACACCAAAATTTGCTGAAGCATTTCCATAAACACCATAATTAGTTGCTGTTCCGTAGACACCGAACGAGGAGGCACTTCCATATACTCCATAATTTACAGTAGCGTTTCCTTTGACACCACAATTATTTTCAGAACAACCATAAATACCTATGTCACTTGCTTGTCCGCATATACCATAAGAACCCGTAGCACGTCCATATACCCCAAAATCAACAGCTATTCC
>Ga0265297_10005032_pt1 | contig 20733 bp, 23 predicted proteins | sample Munlanlwell13791_FD_192502 | JGI IMG/M metagenome (GOLD analysis project Ga0265297, IMG submission 192502) | Leachate microbial communities from a municipal landfill in Southern Ontario, Canada - Leachate well 137-91 | ecosystem: Engineered > Solid waste > Landfill > Unclassified | place...
TTCCAATATAAAGTTTCTCGTCTTTTCCGCTTCTCAAAATATACAAGTAGAACATCCTGTTATCTCCTGCGCTCCCCCTGGCCTGGAAGGCCGGGGCCCCGGTCGCTAAAAGCGACCAGGGGTACCAAATGAGCTAAGGGCCCTGATTATTGTTGTCCGAACGCACCCCGCAGCCCGCTCGTATCGCACCGGCCGAACATGACCACCATCGAGAGGATGACGAGGACAATCCCAATCAGCTGAAAAAAGGTCCGCGAGCCTCCAAAGGTCGCGATCACGCCTCGGTTGGCGAAATCAATCTTTCCAAACATATTAAGAAACCAATTCGGTTTCAAGGCCATGGTAAACCCAACGGCCAGCATGATCAGCCCAACAAGATAACGCATAGATATTGTAAAATATTACTTACGAACGTGGTGGAACCGGGAGGACTCGAACCTCCGACTCCCTCGATGTAAACGAGGTACTCTACCAGCTGAGTTACGGTTCCGTATTCTGTTGATATTCTTTAATTACTGCGTGTTTCCGCTTACCCGCTCCGGGAGTGTGTTTTAGTAACCATTCTTCTCTCGCCGCCTCTTGTCTGGTTGAATATTGTTTCAAATATACTACCTTAAACGGCCTTCGCGACCTTGTTGAGCGTACCCAGCCGCTATTATGTGCAGACAAACGACTTTCGATATCATGTGTTATTCCAATATAAAGTTTCTCGTCTTTTCCGCTTCTCAAAATATACAAGTAGAACATCCTGTTATCTCCTGCGCTCCCCCTGGCCTGGAAGGCCGGGGCCCCGGTCGCTAAAAGCGACCAGGGGTACCAGCTGAGCTAATCGTCCGTAAGTCGGAAGATTCGCCTGCCTACATGGTATATAAAACCATGATTCTCCATTTCTGACAAGAGGACGGATTCGATGAATTCCACAATCCTTGCTATACTTCCAATAGGTATTAATAGTAATAATAAAAATCAATGGCGTGTTTCCTGGCACCGACGACCGCGGCAATAATATTAACCAGGGTCAGAAATAAAATCCCGCCCCGCTATCACATTGAGTGGCTACTCACGCTGCTCTGGGGCGGGGTGGTTTGGCTCATACCCGAGCATATTTTTCACGGCGAGATTGTATTCTACCTGCCTTTTTTCACGGCCGGTCTGTCGAATATTATCCATGAGGTTCTGAGAGTCGGCGTTCCCATGACCCTGGCCGCGATCACCGTATGGACGGCTATGCTCGCACTCCCGAGCGTATTCAAACGAAAAACGTTGCAGCCGCGTTTTGTCTACCTGATGGTAATCGGCGCCCTGCTCATGGTCGCGGTTGACCGAATAGTATCCTAATAATTTTCGGCAATATATATCAGAAAAGACCTTCATAGGTCTTTTTAATCTGAAAATAAAAGGACCGGCCGCGGGGCAGGTCAGGAACAAAGGGCTAGGCGTTGTGTATGAGAAAAAGAATGTCAGAAACTTGCTGCGAGGGCTCACCGATCTGAGCGGAAAACGCGGCGATGATGTGCGGTGGACACGGCACGGTCTCCCAGTGGCTGGCGCGACCGTTCGCGTCCAGGAGTACCCGCTGAAACGCGAACTTTCCGTTGGGGATACCCATGCCGTACTCGATGCTGGTCTGAAGGCTGTAGAAGATACGGAATCCCCGGAGATCGAGCGCCTCCGCTTCGGCAATGGCGGCGATTACCTCTTCAGCACAGCAAATTGTGTTCGGTCCGCCGTGCGCGGCGGGCATAGTGCCGCTGAAGACGCAGCACCAGCCCGGGAACATCGCATAAACTATCGTTGAAACGCATCGACTGTTTATCCGATATTCCAGCGTCTTCAGTACTACCGTACTGGACATAGGCCCTCCTTTCAGGTACACCAATACGGCACATATTAGACAATATTATGAAAATTGTCAAGACTGATGTCACCGCAGGCCGCTTTCGCTGTTAACATCGCTTCCTGTCATTGAACACAAAAACCGCTGTAGCTAGCGGCCTTTCGTTATTTCTGTTTGAACTTGGTCTGATTGTAACGTTAGCGGAATATTAAAAACAGTAGCGACTGGTGCCCAGGGCGGGACTTGAACCCGCACCCGCTTACGCGGCTAGGCCCTCAACCTAGTGTGTATGCCAATTCCACCACCTGGGCGTAGTTATCAAAGGCCTTACGGCTTGCGTTTTGCCTTTTTTGGCTCCACCACATCTTTCAACGGCCGGGCTTTTTTATCCCGCAAATAATACAGTTTGGCGCGCCGCACTTTGCCTTGTTTCACAGCTTCAATCTTGGCAATCTGCGGCGAGTGCAAGGGGAAGATCCGCTCGACGCCAATGCCTTCAGATATCTTTCGCACCGTCATGGTTGCATTCAGACCCGCGCCGCCGTGTCGCGCGATGATTAACCCTTCGTACACTTGAATCCGTTCCTTGTCCCCCTCTTTCACTTTTTGATGCACGCGCACGGTCAGGCCTGGTTTTAAATCCGGCAGATCCGTCTTGCGTTTTTGTTGCTCCTGTTCTTTCAAAACGTCCATACAAAAAATAACCAATAATTAGACTAGAATTAATATACGCTATCTTTATGAATCAGTCAACCGTCTCTCAGTTCGCGGAGCGCCTCCTCAAACGGCTTCGGTAACGGTAAAATATACTCCTTTTTTTGGCCGGACGGATCGATAAAAGAGAGGCGATCGGCGCTGAGAAAAAGCCAATGCCAGTGCTTTGTGTTGGCAAATCGTTTGATTTGATACAGCGTGTCGCCGACCAGCGGATGGCCGATACCATGAAAATGCGCCCGGATCTGATGCGTTCGACCGGTAAAGGTCGTTACCCGAACAAAGGTGTGGTTTGGAAAGCGCTCGAGCACTTCATATTCCGTTTTGGCCCACTTCGCCTCATCCGATGGGCGACCGCTTTCCGGCACGCTGACCATTTTGCCATCCTTTGATCGCTGAAGTGGAAAGGTTATTTCACCGGTCGCCGGCAAGTCGGCGCCGTAGACGAGGGCGGAATATTTTTTCGAGATGGCATGCGTTTGAAACTGTTTTTTGAAATATTCAAACGCTGGCTGGGTCAGCGCGACGATCATTAAACCAGCCACCTCTTTGTCGAGACGATGAACGATGCCCGGTCGGATCAGATCGTCGCCGACCTGGGCGATACTCGGATACTTCGCCAAAAGCCCGTTGACGAGGGTGCCGCGCTTCGTTCCCTCCGACGGATGGACGACTAAACCAGCTGGTTTATTAATTACCAAATAGTCCGGCGTGGCCTCAAGCGTTTGCCAACCAATTGTGGCATCCGGCGTCAACTCGATCTCGGCTGGCGGCTCAAGCGTTCCCGCGATCGTATCACCCTCACGCAGACGATAATGCGCTGTCACCGTCCGTCCGTTTACGCTAATTCGCCCTTGGGTAATGTGTTTCTGTATAACCGCTCGGCTGAATTCCGGGTACTGCGCGTGCAGAAAGACATCAAGACGCGGACCGCCGGACGGTGCGACGATGTGTATTCTTTTTTCCATAGTATCGTTCCAGAAAAGACAAGGCTTGCTTTTTCGACCGAATCACTTTTTTTAGCTGGGCTGCCCGCAGACGGGCGAGGATCTGGCCAACGCGCGGACCGGGCGTCAGCTGGAGCGCTTTGATGACCTCGTCGCCATTGAGAAGGCGTACTGGCTGATGCGTTTTTTTCGTGTAGCCGATCTTTTTTATTTCATCGATTACCTCAACCAAGTCGTAAAAATTTCCCAGGGACGGTTGATTGTCCACTGTTCGGCTGGCAAAGCGATCAGCCCAGATAAGCTGCAACAATTTCGTTCCCCGATCGGGCATGAGAAAATATTTCTCAATCGTCGCCGGCTTGAACTGCGACGGCGATGTGTGCAAGACCAGCAAATGATGACGGATCAGCCAGGCGACCCGCTCACCGTCGATAAGACCGTCATAGCTCGACAAGCGCAACCGCTCGCAGATGTCCTGCGCCAGCCGGCTGCCAACAAGTTCGTGACCATAGAACGAAAGCTTTCCGCCGGGTAGGCGACGGAAGGTGTAGGCCTTGCCGAGATCATGGAAAAGCGTAGTCAGAATGAGTTCAAGATCCGGCCGTGTTTTCGGAAACTGACGGCGGAATTGGCTGGAAAATAGGGCCTCAACCGCTAACCGCGTGTGCGTCCAGACATCGCCCTCGGCGTGATAGTTCGGTCCTTGCGGACAGCCTTTGAGGTGGATGATCTCGGGCATAAGGACGCGAAAAACTCCGGCCAGGTCGAATATATCGATCGTGTGAAGCGGATCGGCGGTAAACGCTTTCCCGATTTCTCGGGCAATGGCCTCGCGAGGCAACTTCGTGCTATTTAGAAAGCCGATCATCTTTTTAATAGCTCGCCAGGTTTTATATTCAAATCTGAAGTTCAATTGAACGGCGAACCGGAGACCGCGGAGAATTCGTGAATAATCTTCGCTCAGACGCTGCTCCGCCTGCCCAACCGCCCGGATTGTTCGGCTGGCGATATCAGAACTTCCGCCCACCGGATCAATTAGCTTTTTGCTTCGAATATCCCAGGCCAGCGCATTAATCGTATAATCGCGCCGTTTCAAATCGTGCTCAATCGGCAAGCGGTAGTCCGGTTTGACGGCAAACTCGCGATACCCGCCGGAAAAATAGAGCGAGTGCTCGGTGCGCGGCAAGGCAATGTCAATCGAATCCGACGCAGACGCCCCCTTTGGTAGGAATTTATAAACCCCGAACGTTTTGCCGACAAGATCAACCCGGCCGTGCTGTCGTAGAAACTTTTCCAAGACCGCTGGTTGGATTCCGCGAATAACAAAATCGTAATCCTTTGAATGACGGCCCAGGATGATATCGCGCACCATGCCACCGACTAAATACGCTTCCGACCGACGGTATCTTTTTAGTAGTGCCGACAGAAAAACTAGGTCTTGGTTTTTATCGAGTTGATGTTGAATCTCGTGCATATTATCATTGTAACACACCTACCTATGAAACGCATTACCAGCTTTTTACTTACCTGGCAAATACGGTATACTATCAGTGGATTGGGTACTGGCTGTCTCTTAACGGATGAGGAGGGTAGCCATGCCAAGCATTTCCGACCCTGGGCTTACGGCGCACGACAAAGGGCCGAAATCACCGGAAAATCCACCGACTTTGCCACGGAGGATTTACATCGGTCCGACCTCTGACAACTGGGTGGCAATCGTACAGTCACAGGGAGTTGATCCTTCGAAAGGCGAGGTCGCAAATGAGGCCGGTGGGTATTACTGGGAATTGCGTCCCGAGGAAATCACCGATCTCAAAGAACGGGCGCAGGCAGAACGCGAGCGCTCCGCGTGGAGCGGTTGACGATGACGCCACGGTTTGCACCTTTGTCCATGTCCCGTTTCGGAAAACGGGATTTTTCTTTATTACAAAAACGCTCGCTACCGGTATATAGCGGGTTTCGTTATTCTCCGCTGTTCGTTTTGCCGACCGACTTTATAACGTCGGACTAGGCTGGACGATTGTTCCCCGTATCTGCTGGCGGGTTCAAGAGGAGTTGAATCCCCAACCCAGTCGGGGACAGGCCCTCTGGCCTCCATCCCCCACTTTCCTGGTGCGCGTACCTGGACTCGAACCAGGGACCTTCACAATGTCAATGTGACGCTCTAACCAACTGAGCTATACGCGCGCACCAGGAAGATGGGGGATCAATGGTGACGCTCGAATATACGTAATTATGAAATGGCATATCGACAGCTTCCGTATTCTTATCTGTGGTAGGTGCGGATGGATTTGAACCATCGACCCCTGCCTTATAGCGACGCTTCTTATATTTTGTTAAATATTTGTAGCGTCGATATATCGATGACCTTCCCTTTTTATTTTCTTATGGTGGGCATGGATGGATTTGAACCATCGACCCCTGCCTTATAAGGGCAGTGCTCTAACCGCTGAGCTACATGCCCACCATTAGAAATAAATGTGTTGGTCATCGCTATAAGGGCAGTGCTCTAACCGCTGAGCTACGCACCCGTAAAAAAACTCGCGCCTACCACAGAAGATAATATTTTAATGTTGCTGTCGCTATAAGGGCAGTGCTCTATCCGGTGCTGGCCGGTCTATGACAACAGCCAGCCCGTCTCAGCGGCACACGACTGAAGCAGTTCAGTCGCTCTCCGGCCGCTTCGACCCACTGAGCTACATGCCCAGAAAAACGCACCGCGTTTCATACCGTACTTTTCGAAAAACCAAAAACACTATCCTTTTGTGCCGATGCACCATGCAAGCACGCTACATCTTGGCTGTGTTCTTCGTTCTTGTCAAGCCGCGAAATATCCGCGTGAAGAACCCGACCTGCTTGCCCTGATCAAGCCGCAAGAAGAGAAGCACCCAAGCGCTTAACTGGAAGCTTGAGATGCCGGAACCGACGACGATTAATATCATGAACGAAATCGCCGTTAAGAGATAGATCAGCAGCGCGCCCAGGCTCGGCAGCGCTCCTTGATTGAGGATCATGGTGAGCAGCAGGAACGGAACGGCAATGAGAACAACTACAAACAGTATAATTAGACTGACCAGGAAATTTATTAAGAAAATTATGATTGCCAGTTCCAGGCTCGTCATCCAGTGCTTGATAAAAAGTCTCCAACCTGAACGAATTGCCGCCGAGGCGCTTTGGTTACGCGCCACGACGTAACAGGCGGCGTACTTAGCGACGAACGAGAGAATTAAACTGACAAAAACTGAAATAATCACCAGGATCAACGCGATGGTCGTTTTCAAGGCGCCCAAAAACGCCAGTGAAGCGAGCAAGCCAAACCCAATCAGCACGACGTAGTCAAAAACTTTGGCTAACAGATAGATGAAGAAATTGGGTCGGAAATTTTTCTGCCCAACATGCATGCTCTCGTAAAAAAGATAGGGTTTATTGTTTTCAATCTGCATCGTCCCGTGGATCAAGCCGCCGACCGACACCACTGTCAACCAAACAATAAACGCGCCGACGACCAGAACCATGAGGATAAATAGAGCGGTGCCGGCGGTCGTTTGGGTGATAGTGTCCCAGAGTGTGGCGTATCCGCCGCCAAAACCGTTTTGAAACAGCGTGCGCCAGCTCTCGAGCGTCAAGGTCTTGTCCTGATACGTATAAATATTCCGCAAGACGATCTCAATTTCCTGGCCAATAAACAAAACGAAGAGGCCAAAAAACCAAAGCGATTTGTGATGCCAGATGGTTTGCCAGGCTTTTTTGAGAATTTCACTGTACAGTGAGTTCATAGACACCTCCGTTATGCTTCCTGATCGCTACCCGGGCGCGTCAGGAAAGGTAATTATGTTGTGGCTGGTTGGGGTTGAAATAGCGCCTGGAATTCGTCTTGTTCCAGCGTTTCCTTCGTGATCAGCAGATCGGCGATCTCTTTTAATTTCGGCTTCATGGTGACCAACATTTTTTTCGCTTTCACGTAGCACTGTTTGATTATCTTCAGGACCTCCTGATCGATCAATGATGCCGTCGCGTCGCTGTAATCACGCTGTTCGTGAATCTCGCGACCGAGAAAGATCATTTCCTCGCGCTCCCCATACGTCCGCGGACCGAGGGCGTCGCTCATGCCATATTGCGTCACGAGCTTCCGCGATAAGCGAGTCGCTTCTTTCAAGTCATTGCTGGCACCAGTCGTGACTTCTTTAAACGTGAGCTGTTCAGCCGCGTGCCCGGCAAGCAGTACCGTGATTTCATCAACGAAATAGGTCCGGCCATGCATATGGCGGTCTTCGCTGGGTAATTTCAAGGTATAGCCGGCGGCTGCGCCGCGGGCGATAATCGAAACCTTTCGCACCGGATCCGCGTTCGGCAGCAGGTGGGCAATGAGCGCGTGACCGGCTTCGTGATAGGCGGCAATCTTTTTTTCATGTTCGTTCAAGATGTGGCTTTTCCGTTCCGGGCCGAGCATCACCTTATCAATGCTTTCCAGGCATTCTTTCATGCCGACCTTCTTCAGATTTCGACGCGCCGTAAGAATGGCCGCTTCATTGAGTAGGTTTGCGAGATCAGCCCCGGAGAATCCGGGTGTGCGCACCGCCAGGGTGCGTAAATCAACATCGCTCGACAACGGTTTGCCGACGGCGTGCACTTTAAAAATCGCTTCACGGTCATTCACGTCCGGCAAATCAAGTACCACCCGGCGGTCAAACCGACCCGGCCGGAGCAGCGCCGGATCGAGCACGTCCGGCCGATTGGTGGCGGCAATAACAATGACGTTCGTATCCGTATCAAAACCGTCCATCTCAACAAGGATTTGATTGAGGGTTTGTTCGCGTTCGTCGTGCGAACCGCCCAGGCCCGAACCGCGCTGGCGGCCGACGGCATCAATTTCATCAATGAACACGATGCAAGGCGCGGATTGTTTCGCCCGGCGAAAAAGATCCCGGACGCGCGAGGCGCCGACACCGACGAACATTTCGACAAATTCTGAGCCCGAAATATGAAAGAATGGCGCATTCGCTTCGCCGGCCACGGCCCGAGCTAAGAGTGTTTTTCCCGTACCAGGCGGGCCGACTAAGAGAACGCCCTTTGGAATTTTTGCCCCGAGCGAGAGAAAGCGTCGCGGCGATTGGAGAAATTCAACGACTTCCATCAGTTCCTCTTTCGCTTCTTTCACGCCGGCCACTTCTTTGAACGTAATTTTGTCGCGCGCCTGGGGCTGGCTTTCTCGCGCGCGGCTTTGGCCGAACATGAGTGCGCGGTTATTTTGTCCCTGGACTTGGCGCATCATAAACCAAATGAAACCGCCAATAACCAAAAATGGCAGTAAAACATACAGCACAATGTTTAGCCAAAATGAGCTGCCGGAACTGTTAGTGACGTCAACGCTCAGGCCGCGTATTTTATCGGCTGAAACGCCATAGGTGGTCAGCAGATCGCTTAACGACTGACCGGTTTCTTTATAGGCAACCGCCTTCGTATTGTCGTTTAGAACGATGTTCAGTTTGTTGTTGTCAACGACAACCTGTTTCACCTGTCCATTATCGACTTGATTCACGAACTGATTGACGGTTTCCGTATTGACCTTCTGGGTCGAAGACTGGTAGAGGCTAAAGACGCCGCCGACCACGAGAAATAGTACGATGAAGAAGAGAAAATTTTTGAATGCTTTGCCCATATAGTGAAGGTAGGTTAGATTGCTAACGCGTGTATTATACAGAATTTATCGAGTTTTGACAAACGGTCTGGTCGCCCTCGTCACGGACGCGGACAGGAGATAACAGGAAAAATGTCTCCCTGGCAGCGTGGCTGCATCACCGTGTCCGCTATTCCGATTTCTTCTCGGTGTTGTCGGGAGCAGCCGCCGCTTCTGGTGACGGCGTTTCAACCGGCGGATTTTCTGACGTCTCGGCCGGCGCCCCTTCCTCTGGAGTCGCTTCCTTCGCCGGTTCGGCTGGCGGCGTCGGTTTCTTTTCAAGCGCTTTGAGCGAGAGACCGAGCCGGTGGTTATCGGGTTCAATCGATAAAATCTTAAACTTTCTCGTTTCGCCGACTTTCACGATTTCGCCCGGATGACGGACGAGCTTATAGGATAGTTCTGAGATATGTGCTAAGCCGTGGATGTCCTGGTCCAGCTCAACAAAGACACCGAACGGATTCAGCTTGAGAACTTTGCCAGTGACCACTTGTCCGACCTTATATTTCTCGAGCGCCAAGCTCCACGGATCGCGCATGAGCTGTTTTATACTCAGGGAAATCCGCGAGTGTTCCAAGCTGATGATCCGCGCTTTGACCGTTTCGCCGACCCGGACGATGTCCCGGGGATCGTCGATGCGCTGCCAGGCGAGCTCGGAGATGTGCACCAAGCCTTCAAGCCCGTCGCCAAACTCGACGAACGCGCCGAAATCAACCACGCCGGTAATTTTTCCTTCGACGACGTCACCGACTTTATATTTTTTCAGCTTCTCGACGTGCTGTTCTTCCCAGGCCATCTTCTCGGATACAATCAGCTTCTCCTCGGCCTCATCAACGTCAATCACCTTTACTTTAAACGTCTGGTTCATGAAACTCATCAAGCGCTCGAGGATTTTTTCTTTATCGCCGCCTTCGACTCGGGGATAGTGTTCAACCGTCAGTTGGGAGACCGGTAAAAAACCGCCCACCCGGCCGACCTTAACCATCAGTCCGCCGCGGTTCGCTTCGGTGATGACCACGTCGACGACCGTCCCTTTGGCTTTCAAGTCCATCAGGTGGTCCCAGGCTTTCTTATGGCCGGCTTGCCGGAACGATAATTCCATGATCCCTTTTTCGTTTTCCAGGTCGACCACGGTCGCTTGAACCGTATCGCCGACTTTCAGGTCGGTGTATTCGCCCGATTCGTCGAAGAGCTCGCGGCCGCGGACGATCCCGCTCGACAATCCGCCCAGATCGACGTGGACTTCGTTTTTTGAAACGCTTAAAATCGTTCCTTCAATGATGTCGCCAACTTTCGGAATGTGAAAAAGACCCTGCTCGTTAAGGAGTTTTTCCATCTCCCCCGACCCGGTCTTTGGTGTATCGATTGGCTCGTTTTTTGATGTTTTCATAGATTTTTCTTAATAATTATGCAACAAAAAAAGGCAGGTATTACTGATTATAAACGACAACTTCGATCCTGACAAGGGGGCAAGCGAAAGAAAAAATAATATTGACAAAAGTGTTATTTCGTGGTATTATTTAAGCATGAAAGTATCGACTGGCCGATTTAGCCAACAAACGTTGCGAAGTACGATTAAGAGCCAGCTGCGGTCTGGTTATGAGGTAAAACCCGGCAGCACTGTTGGAAATGTTTTGCGTAGCAAGAAAATGTCCGGCGTGTTTTATAAACCCTCCGTGAGCAAAAAGGAAATGATGGGGGCGATAAAAGCTGTACGGACAAATCGAACCATTTACAAAAACCTTGGGAAAAGCGTCCAATATGTCGTCAGCAAAGCAAAACAGGAGCAAAAAGAACAGCAGCGCGTCGAAAAGGTTGAAATACGAAAAGGCCAGCAGCGCCAGGATCGGATGATAAAAGAAATGTTCGGCTGGCGAAAACAAGGCGAGGAAAAGCAGGGCCTGAGTTTGACTGACCTGCGGAAGAAGTCGGCCGGCGCCAGTCAGGGTACTGCTACCGGTAAATCAGCTGCCGGCAAACCAGTCGGCGCCAACGCAAAATTCGCGCCCCGCAGTCGTGCCGCCTTGAGCACTCTCCCACGGTTGTATCGGTCCTCAAGCGTCGAACGGCCAGAAACGCATCAAGTCAACCTTGAAGAATTACAGAAAGAGGCAGTGGCCTCCTCGACGAAAGAGGAGAAAGCGCCGGCTGAAAAGCCCGAGCCGACCGAATCAAAATCCGAAAGTACGAGCAACCCGGACGACATGATGTTGGACTAAGATAAACGACACGTAAAATAAAACAAAAACGGATTCAGCAGAGAATAAATTAGCGCGGTTTCTTTATATTAACAGCGCTTTTTTATTGCCTTGCCCGCGTCGGCACGTTGGCCCTTCATATCAGCCGCAAATATCAGCGTGCACGACGCGCCCACGACCCTCCAAAATCGCTTTTCAACCACCGGATATCGAGGTATCTGCCTCGATCAACACCTATATCGTGATGTGACAGATTGAAAAAGCCAAAAGGTTTTCTGATAAACCTGATTCTACTTGGTGACAGCCGACGCCTGGAATGATGCGTATGCGACCGGCCTGATCACTCAACACACCGAGATCATAGTAACAGCCAATCATCGCAAGCACGTGGCATTACCGTCGTTTTAGTTAGTTTTCACGTACCCTAATTATTTTCCTTTGCCTAATTTTTTCATGATGTCGCTGTTGAGCTTTTTGCGCCAGCTTTCGGTGGCGTGAAAAAGATCGTCGCAGAACCCCGCCACATCCTCGCCAGTCACATCTAGTACGCTTTTGCCATTTGCCGCACCTTCTTCAAATAGCCCAAGCAGATCATCTAAAACGGCAAAATTACCCAGATCGTTACCAGCTGAAAACCTCCATAAATTCCACATATATTGTTTAATTTCGTTGTAAACGACCTGATAGTCGCTAGGCAACGCTTTAGCGCGCGCCTCCATCTTTTTCCATTCTTTTTTATCCCCAATGATTTTTTTCAAAATATTATTCATTGCGCTTTTCCTTTAATGTGTTAATTGTTGATGACACGAAGTTCCATTTTGCCCAGAAGCGGTGCAGTTCCCCGCGTCCGGCTTTATTTAAGGTGTAAAACTTGCGAGGAGGTCCAATATCAGATGGCGTTTTCTCAAGATCCACGAGTTTGTTCTTTTCCAGCCGCACTAAAATGGTGTAGACCGTCCCCTCCACAACATCTGTAAAACCGCGCGTGCGCAGCTGTTGTGCTATCTCATAGCCGTAGGTCTTACCCCGGCTGATGATTTCGAGGACACAGCCTTCAAGCACGCCTTTTAACATTTCCGTTAGGTTTTCCAAAATTATTCTCCTTTCTATTTTTTACCGGTATATAGTTCTACTTACTACCACTATATCGTATCACTGTATAGCAGAGCCTGTCAAGAGCACCAATAAAAAAACAACAACGGCCGGACAGCCGTTATGTTATGAATAAATCTTAACTTTCCTACTTGCACCGGCCCCGCCGCCCAGGCAAGCGAGCCTCGCTTTATATCACTCTATAAAATCTGGGCCCCCAAAACATTCTGATGTTGTGGGGAAAGGGACGTGCACGGTAAATCTGAAACTATCGGGGCCCCCGTCGAGTTCCGACTCGATGGGGAGAGGGGCACGCGTCGTAAGGACGGAGCGGAAGCTACTGGTTTGCTTACGCGCAGTCCGCACGACGCGATGACCCGTGGAGCGGGTGAGCGGAATCGAACCGCCTTCTCGTCCTTGGCAAGGACGCATAATAACCGTTATACGACACCCGCGTATCTTTTGAAAATATGGGGCCCCCATCCGCCTCTGGCGAGATGGGGAAAGGGGGCATGCACTGCAAATGTGAAACTATCGGGGCCCCCGCGACATTCTGATGTCGTGGGGAAAGGGGCATGCGCCCTAAGGGTGGAGCAGGAGCGACTCGTTCGCTCATGCGCAACCCGCAGGGCGCTTTGACCCGTGGAGGCGTGGAGGGGACTCGCACCCCTGTACGCGGTTTTGCAGACCGCTCCCTAACTCCTCGGGCACCACGCCGCAAATCCACGCCGGGGATAACGCTCCATCAACTATACCAAAAACAAAGCGAAGCGGTCAACGGCGCCTTTTTTGCCAGCCCTAGAGTATTTCGATCACGAGCGTTTTTACGCCCCACTGCTTGGCTTCCGTTTTACTGGGCAGCCAAATGTCGAAGTGGGTGCGGCTGGCGCCGGCGCGCAAACGATCCTCAACCACAAATATTTTATCGCCGTATATTTCAGGAATCCGAATTCTCGTGCCGAACGGCAGATGGTTATAGGCGATGATGCCGGAATGCGTTTTCGCGCCCGAGGCGGTCGTAAACGGATCGCTGTCCGTTTCATCAATCGAACTGGAATAGGCGGTGACGGTCGCGCGCAGCGTTTTTCGGGCCGGTCGATCGGCAATCTCCGGGAGCTTACAAACAACTTCGGGCTGGCTGGATGATACTAAAAGAACGGGCGGTTGAGCCGTTTCAGGCTGCGACAAAGCAGTACCGATTTCAGCGGCCACGGATCGGGGGTAAATAAACTCGAGTAAGGCGATAACGCTCAGCCAAAAAACAAACTTTTGGCTGCGGGCAAGTTTATTGAATGTTGGCTTAAACATTAGGGTTCCGGTTAATTAAAAAAACCCTGTCTTTTCAGGATTTTTTCGTTTTCTGGCCGTATCCTATCACACCCCACCCACGGTGTCAATAGTCGGGCCCGGCTCTTTTAAACTCTCGCTTGGTGCCTTGGATTCCTCGAATTTGCCGTTATTTCAAGGAAATTGCCTGACTTGGACAACTGTCGACCGCCGCCTGACAATCGCACTCGCCCGTTTCACAACTCGCCTGGTTGATGACGTCGGATTTACCGTCGTCACCAATGGCAAAAACTGTCGGACAGAGTGATACGCAGGTTCCGCAGCCGATGCACTTTTCTTTATCTACTTGTGGTTTCATTGTTTTGAATTAACTGTTCCTGCTTGGATAAGCTTTTCCTTCGAAGCAACCCGTCGTCGAATCGTCTCGGCAATAGTAAATCCGGCCGTGACAAAAATGAGGTTACCAACCAACTGATACTTCAAAAACGGCAAACCCATGTAATAGCAGTAGAGCAGTCCATTGAGACCGCGTTCGTACCACGGGGTTATGAGCCAAACGCCAAAATTGGTATAAAGGTAGAAGAAGAGCGTAAAGAGGAGACCGAGACCGACGCCCTTGGCGGTGAGCCAGCGCCGCTGACGCGCACTGCGGAGCAGATACCCGGCCAATCCGCCGATCAAATAGGCCGACCAGGTGAAGAGGAATATTCCGGTGTTGCCAATGAAAAAGTCAGATCCGGCCATGACGCCAAATGGCACGACAAGCGCAAACCAGCCGCCCAGATAATACCCGGCGAGCAATGACAGGACCGTGACAATTTCAACGTTCGGCGCGATTGGATGGTCGTGGAAAAACAACCGGCTGGCAATTCCAACCGCGATCATTGCAACAGTCAGAAGGAGTTTTTTTTGGTGTCGTTTCATAGACGTTAAAAATTGCTTTTCTCAAAACGAAACTCGATTGCGTCGCCGACTTTGACCTGATATTGATCCGCCGCCACTTGGCCGAGCGTTCCGTTCACATAGTAGGCCCAGTATTTATCGTCAGTACCGTTCGCCACCGAACCAATGCCCTCAACGAGCGTGCCCATGTCGCCGTAGTCTTTTGTTTTTAATTCGAGATTGTTCTTTTGTGCCGCGTAGTTCAAAAGATCAAGGGCGGTAGCACCGTTCGTAGGCAGATTTTCCACGCCTTCGGTCAGCGGTTCTTCCAGCCCTTGGATGGCAACGGTCGCTTGCGCGCTCGTCGACACGCCTTTCACGCTGGAGCGATACGGTGCCACAGACACGACATCGTTTGGCATTGCCTGTTGCGACGACGTGAACATGAGCACGCCAGCAATAATGGCGACAATCCCGAGAATTGCGAAATGAATACGTGTGCGTTTCATACTTGCTATATGTTACGAATTAGTGAAACAAAAAACCCGCGTTCCTCGATCGGGGCGGGGGCGAAAAAACGCCCTTTCTTTCGACCGAAGATTGGCTGCATGAGGGTATCCTGACTTGTGGAGGACTGGCTTAACGCGCCTTCCCGCACCAGTCGAGTGAGGCTCGGCTGACGCAGTGGTCTTGGCGTCTTGCTTCTCCACATACAGTGGCGGGACCGTGCTGGATTCTCACCAGCTTCCCCTGTTAAATTGTGAAGCTACTCGGCGTTATCAGAATAGCGCGTCGTCGCGCCGCTGTCAATTACTAATAATCAATACCCGGCTGGGCGAACTTGCCTTTTTGAAACGGGTGCTTGATTTCTTTCATTTCCGTGACCAGATCAGCGAGCGCTACGAGACGCGGACTGGCCTGCCGGCCGGTTAAGACGAGCGTTACGGCTGGCGGTTTCGTCCGGATGAGTGAGATAACGTCGGCCAGACGTATTAATTTCCCTTTGATCGCACCGTTTATTTCATCAAGGATTAGAACGTCGCAGCGTCGGACCAAGCCTTTTGCCCGACGCAAGGCGGCGCGAGCAGCCCGAACGTGTTCATGGCGCTGGCGTCGATCGTTTAAAATCCCGACAAAACCGAGACCAAGCGAATAAATCCGAAAGGGGAGCCGTACATGCTTGGCCAAGAACTGTTCGCCTGACTCGCGATCGGATTTCACAAATTGGATCATGGCCACCTTCTTCCCCCGGGCCGACGCGCGCAAGGCTAAACCGAGCGCCGCCGTCGTTTTCCCTTTTCCGTTACCGGTGTAGATGATGGTTAAACCGGGAAATGTCGGTTTCATGGACCTAGGAAATACTGCAGGCAGAAAAACCGCAATTGGTGCATGTCTTGCACCCTTCTTTTATCTCAAGCTTCGCTCCGCAGTCCGGACATTTGTCTTTGTCAACGATTTTGCTCAAAGCCACCTCTTGCTTCGTCGAGGCATTCCCAACCGCATCGTCGTTCGTGGCCGCCACCTTCTCCGGATTGGCTCCGATATTCAGCACCTGGGTATCCCGACTGCGATCGCGGTAGATCGTCACGCCTTTGCAGCCGAGCTTATAGGCCAGCATGTATACTTTTTCGACATCCGCAATGGTCGCGTCGTGGGGGAAGTTCACGGTCTTCGAGACAGCGTTGTCCGTATACTTCTGAAACGCGGCCTGCATCTTGATGTGATCTTCCGGCGTGATGTCGTGGGCGGTCACGAAGACTTTGCGAATCCGCTCCGGTATTTCTGGGAATCCTTGGATCGTACCCTTCTCCGCGATTTTTCGCATCAATTCATCACTGTAGAAACCTTGCTCTTTCGCTACTTTTTCAAAATATGGGTTCACTTCGACAAGCTCGTCGCCCGAGTCGAGAATATTCCGGCGAATATAGGAGATGGCGAACAGCGGTTCGATGCCCGATGAACTGCCGGCGATAATGGAAATGGTGCCGGTCGGGGCGATTGTTGTCCGCGTTGAATTTCTGATTTTCTTGCCCTTTTTCTTGTTGTAGGTGCTTTGAGGGAAGCTTGGAAAAGCGCCCCGGATTTCAGCCAACGCCTCAGAGGCTTCACGTGCCTCGTTTGAGATAAACTGCATTATTTTCTCGGCCAGCTTCAAGGCCTCAGCCGAATTATACGGAATTTCCAGCTGGATCAGCAGGTCAGCAAAACCCATAACGCCCATGCCAATTTTCCTGTTTTTCTCAACCATTTCCTCGATCTGAGTCAATGGAAAACGGTTCATGTCGATCACGTTGTCCAAGAAATGGGTGGCCGTCTGCACCACGCGGCGCAATTTGTCCCAATCGATTTCCTTTTTCTCGCTGACGAGGCGCGAGAGATTAATCGAACCGAGGTTGCACGACTCATAGGGCAGGAGCGGCTGCTCACCGCAAGGGTTGGTCGATTCAATTTCACCGAGCGCCGGCGTTGGGTTGTCTCGATTGATCCGGTCGATAAAGATGATGCCCGGATCGCCGTTCTTCCAAGCCATCGTGGTCATGAGATCGAAAACTTTCCGGGCCGGCATCTTCTTGAAGACCAGGCGGTTACGGGGATTAATCAGGTCATACTCGCGGTCTTTCTCGACCGCTTTCATGAATTCTTCGGTTATCGCCACCGAGATATTGAAGTTATTAAGCTCGGCGTTATTTTCCTTGCAGGTGATAAACTCAAGAATGTCCGGATGGTCCACTCGGATAATGCCCATGTTGGCTCCGCGCCTGGTGCCGCCCTGCTTGACCGCTTCGGTCGCGGCATTAAAAACCTTCATGAACGAAATCGGCCCAGAGGCGATTCCGCCGGTCGACTTGACGATGTCGCCGGACGGACGCAGCCGGGTAAAGCTGAAGCCGGTGCCGCCGCCGCTTTGATGAATCAAGGCGGTATTTTTGATCGCTTCAAAAATGCTTTCCATTGAATCGTCGACCGGGAGAACAAAACAACCGGCTAATTGCTGGAGATCGCGGCCGGCGTTCATCAGCGTCGGGGAATTCGGCAAAAATTCCATGTTGCTGAGAACTTCGTAAAATTCCTTGGCCGTGTCCTCGATGTTGACGTCCTGATGATACAGCGTCTTATACAAATTGTCCGCGTAGGCAATATTGTTGGCCACCCGCTTGAACATCTCTTCCGGCGTTTCCGTGACCTTGCCCTGTTCGTCTTTGCGGAGATAGCGCTTCTGCAAAACGACCATCGCGTTCGGCGTCGATTTCACCTCAACGCGGTAGGATTGCAACATTTTCCGGGCCTCGCGGATTTCCTTGTGTTTCTGACGGTAGAGGATGAACGACTTCGCCACCCGGTACTGGTTTTCTCGGATCAACACCTCCTCGACGATATCCTGGACCCCTTCAACCGTCGGGATCTCACCCGCTGGAAGGCGCTCGGTCAAGATAGCGGCTACTTCGCTGGCCATGCGCTTGGCCTGGGCTTTATTTACTTCATTGACGGAGTGCATGGCCTTCATGATCGCCAAGGCAATTTTATTCTGATCGAACGGTACGATTTGACCGTCGCGTTTCCGGATTTGTTGCGCGTTTTGCTTGACGAGCCGGGAGAAGAGCTTAGTCGGAAAATCGGTCGAGGGGGTGAACTTTGCCATATGGGTATTTTTATAATTATTGAGTATTTTTCAGCTTGTCGATTTCCAAGTCAAACGTCTGAATGTCCGGAAACGATTTATAGACCGAGGCAAAACGGAGATAGGCGACCGGATCAAAGCTTTTCAGTTTTTCGATGACGATTTGGCCGATTTTTTGGCTCGAGATGTGCGGGCAGGCGTTCTTTTGGATCTCTACTTCAATAGCAGCGATCAACCGCTGGATTTGTTCTTCGCCGGCCGGTCGCTTTTCGAGGGCTTTTCTGATGCCGGATTCCAGCTTCGAACGGCGATACGTCTCGTGACTGCCGTCCTTCTTGATCACCTGAACGTCGAGCAGCTCAATTTGCTCGTGCGTCGTAAAACGAAACTGGCAGCTGGTGCACTCGCGGCGGCGGCGAACCATCATGTCGCTATTCACCGAGCGCGAATCAACTACCTTGGTCTCAGCGTGACATAACGGGCAGAGCATAGTATCGATCGACTAATGATAATAGGCAAATATCGGTCCATGAATGAGGTGCAAAAAAAATCGCCGTCAAATTTGCGCAGTACAATCGCCGCACCCATATCTCGTGGTGCAATTTTTATTATATCACCAGGTAAGGTGGTGTCAAAACGAGCGAAAATACAATTTTTTTCGCTCAGGTCAGTGCTTTATCGCTATGTGTCGGATAATGCAATATAAAAATGTGGATAACTTCGCCTGTACTAAAAAGAAATTCGCCATTCTCATCAAGTTACTTCGTATCACCCTCAATTTCTTGGAGAATACAGTCGTGGCCGTCGACGTGACGGATTATTATCTCGGCTTTTCCGGCGATCGTATCCTGGCGCAAGAGATTGAGATTAAACGTCAGGTTTTCTGGGCTAATAACATCACCGTGGTCTTCAATGTGACCGAGCGATATAACCAGCTTTGTTATTCTCTTCAACTTTTTTTGTTTCGCGGTAGCCAGGGCGGCCTTCAGAATGTCCTGGGCAGCATAGAGGTCGTGCATAGTCACATCATAAATTAATTAACAATTCAAAATGCATAATTATTGTTCCCGCCTTTGGCGGGCTCAATCATTTTTAATTCTTAATTTGTATTTTTAATTTCTTCAGTGGGTGGCACAGGTCATGCAGGGATCGTAGGCACGCACCATTGTTTTGATCCGCTGTTGCGGAACTGAGCTGGTGGTTTTTCCCTGCAAATATTCCTTCAAATCAGCCTCGAGGTTCGAAAGCATTTGAACCGTTGGCGTAATAATGTTGCAGGCGGTTATTTTTCCGTCTTTCCCGAGGGTGTAGGCGTGATAGAGCGTGCCGCGCGGCGCTTCGACCGCACCGACGCCGCGGCCCACCTTCAGCGCATACGTTTTCATTGGGTTGGTCAAGGTGTGCGCACCGAGGGAACGGAGTAATTTCTGGGCTTCCTCAAGACAGTGCATAATCTCAATCAGCTGGGCGAAGATATTATAGAGCGGATTGTAAATCGGACGCGGCGGCAAATATTTTAGAATCGACCTGGCTTTCGGATTCAGCGCCTGTTCGTTTAGATGAAGCCGGGCGAGTGCGCCGACGAAATAACTCTGGCCTTTCCAATAGGCGCGCTTTGACATTTCGTACGGTCGCTGAATCTCCGTAACGTCGTGCTCAAACCGTTTCACCGGTATATTCGCTCCCGTCGTCGAACGGATGGCGTCGCCTTGATAAAAGGCGTAGTGACTGTTGCTGACCAGCGCATAGTATTCGGTCGGTCGGCTGAATTCAGGGAATTTGATACCTGTATACACTTCGACCAGCGCCCAGACATGATCAATGATCTCTGGAATCTCCCGACTCAGTTTTTTGAGCTCGTCCAACTGGGGGAGTTTCGTAAAACCGCCCACCGTCGTTCGGAGCGGATGGATGCTACGGCCGCCGAGCGTGGCAATCAGCTGATTTCCGAAATCGCGTATTTTCAAAGCGTTCAAAGTGGCAACTGGAAATTTCTTCGTCAGATCAAAAGCGTGCGGCAGATTGAAATAATCGCCTAAGGCCATGAAATAGGCGTGCAAGGAATGGCTCTGAATCGTTTGGCCGAGTTCCATGATTTCCCGGAGGATCGTGTTTTGCGTGGAGAGCCGGATATCGAGCGCATTTTCCAGGGCTTTCAGGGAGCATAAATTATGGACCACCGGGCAAACGCCGCAGATACGCGCGGTGATCAGCGGCGCTTCTTGATACGAGCGGCCGACAAGCAGGGCTTCGATCAAACGCGCGCCCTCGTTCGTCTTGATCTTGGCCTCTCTCACCCGGCCGCCTTCCAGATCAGCCACAAACCCGCCGTGGCCTTCGATCTTCGCGATGTGTTTGATGGTTATTTTCATGATGGTGCAATTATCGTTTTTTTGTGGTAGCAACTTTGGCCGCGGCGTCTTTCGCCTGGACAATAAGCATCTCCTGAACGCCGTAGACCTGGAGTGCGTGTTCGTATT
>Ga0265297_10005033_pt1 | contig 20733 bp, 36 predicted proteins | sample Munlanlwell13791_FD_192502 | JGI IMG/M metagenome (GOLD analysis project Ga0265297, IMG submission 192502) | Leachate microbial communities from a municipal landfill in Southern Ontario, Canada - Leachate well 137-91 | ecosystem: Engineered > Solid waste > Landfill > Unclassified | place...
AGATTACGGAAAAGCGGAGTTGTTTTCGCAAGCGGGAAACGAAGAACCAAACCAGCTTGAACTTCATCTACACTTACACCCTGATTCTGATACAAAGGAACATTGGCTTCCAATCCGAGATTACGGAAGGGGAACCAAAACACACCCGCATTAAAGTTAAGAGTATAAGGATTCTTGAACAGATTTTGTCCGTTCAACGTACCAACTTGGCCAAGAGTATAAGCCGACGCCAAACTTAAACCAAACTCACCGGCATTAAACAGTGAAGGCGTTGTCTGTGTCAAAGCAGGTACCGTTTTCGCTGTCGCTATATTGGTGGCGGCATAGGTTGACGTGATGAGTGCCAAAGCGCAAAAAGCGCCGACTATCCATTTTGTGAATTTATTCATATAGTTTGTTTTCCATTAAAACACTATTCAGTGTAAACCTTACATATAACCGATAATGCCCATTTTGTCAAGAATATTTTTGGATTTTATAAAACCGAACGGTAATATTCCTCCCACATTTCTTTCCAATAATCAACGTATTCAGTATGACATATATCACATAAAAATACGTCACCATTAGGGTCCGGATCTACTTCCAAATCAAGATCATGTGTGTCATAAGACGTCATCGCAGGCCAAAGACGAGCATTGGGGTTGTGACATCGTTTACAGCCGCCAATTTCATGTTTTTTCGAAATTTCCCGAAGTGTTACCTGTAGATTTTCAAGAAACGTCATAACCAAACTTCGCAAATAATTGCAATGCTTGAGCATACTTCGCTTTCTGCCGTTCGTTCGGTTGGCTCGAAAGATTGTTTCGGATGTCCGCAAGTTTTACTGTCGCCGCATCTTTGTTTTGAGCAATGCGTGACCAGTAAGAAACGTTTGGTTCATTATTTTTATGTGTTAGCAAATCCACTGCCGTAAGAACGTATTCCGGAAATCCAGCCGTGCGAAGATCTTCCAGCGTGATTTCGGTATCTTCGATTAAATCGTGTCCGAGTGCAATCGGCTTTAATCGATCTTCCACTGCATCTGCAACTTTTTGAACATGTTGTTCGAAATAATCCCCCCCATCTCTTCTTTTTTGGCCCATGTGTGCCGCTTTAGCAATTTCTGTCATTGCCACAATCATGGCATTTATTTGATGTTTTTCCATAAAATATCTTCGATTACGTCATCTTCCATCTATGTATTGATACTATGGAAGACATTACTAAAAAATGTGGTCGTTGTCAAGTTCATAAATATCTCTCCGAATTCAATAAATGCAAACACGGAACATTGGGAGTTCATGGTCATTGTCGAGAATGTCAAAAACAAGTTCGAAAAGCATTTTATGAAACAAAACAAAAACCAACCAAATACTGGTTGTCCGATGACCATCGAGATTACAACCGACGCTCAAGCAAAATCAGATATCATTCAGATTCAACTTGGAGAGAAAAAAGACTTCAACAGAACAAAGAACGACGGCGATTAGAACCAGCAAAGGTTAAAGCTCGACAACAACGCCAACGATGGTATGCTATTCCAGAGAACAAGATTGCTTGTGCTCTCCGTGTGCGGTTGAGACGTGCAATTAGATTTAATGAAAAAATCGACCATACAGAGAAATTATTGGGTTGCAGTTTTGAGTTTGTGAAAAAACATTTGGAACTACAATTCCAACAAGGAATGTCGTGGGATAACTATGGAGAATGGCAAATAGACCATATTATACCTTGTAATTTTTTTGACTTATCCAACCCAGACCATCAAACGATGTGTTTTAACTTCCGAAATCTGCAACCATTATGGAAAGACCACAACCGCTCTAAGGGTAGCAAAATCACAATCGACAATTATGAAGAGTTTCTGAATGAACTTCGGAAAGTCGTGGTAGGCCGACTGGGATTTGAACCCAGAACACAAACTTAGAAGGTTCGGATGATAATCCATTTTCACCATCGACCCATGATATAAATAGTTAATCGTGGGGGCGAGTATATCACCCCCACGACGTTTTGTCAACTACTTTATCTCAGCCCGATAACTCGCTCTCGGGATGAATTTTCCTTCTTGGTCCCACCAAATGGACCGTTTCCATAAGTGAGTGCATTTGAAAAGGTTGATGAAAACCACGCCGCATACCCAAACTAACCCGTGATGGTCAATTTCTACCGGGGGGTAATCTTTCGATTCCTTTGGGGTGTGCGGATATTTCTTTCGTCTTTCCACACAACCCGGTTGGAAATGAGCACGGTTTTCACTCTCGGATGGTCCTCCACACCCTACGCACATAGAACCTCCTTTTTTGGTTGTTCACGAGATTTCATGGTCTCGATAATCATCCAATCCTCAAGAAGATCGATTTGTTTTCTCAGGGCTCGCATTTCCGCCAACCCTCTTTCAACTTCTCTCTTTTTTCTGGTATATTCCAGTGAGAGATTGTCCACATCCGATTGTTTTACTGTCTTCATTTTTATCCTTTTTGTGTGTATGTTTATAATAGGCGTCTCCACAAATGAATTGTTTGAAACGCTAAAGCATATAACTCCGGACGATATGTTGGTGCTTTTCTCGCTTCCATTACTCGGGTAAGGTTCATATCCAAATCTCCATTTGGGGATTGAATCGACAACCACGCAGCAACAACCATCACCGAACGAGACATCCCGGCACCGCAATGAACCAATACTCGTTTCCCGCTCTTCACCAACGAATCCAAAAGCACCACCGCCGAAAAGAAAATACCGGGATGATTTCCCGGACCATCCAATAATCCTACTTTATGTCTCCATTTGAACCCATCCCGCCAATCAAAATCAATCGCCACGTTCAACACTGCATCAAATCGATGATTGTCAGCATGACGAGCATCCTCAGAAGTTCCAATAGATACTTGTTCTGTAATTTGAGAAATCATACTTCACCTTCTCTCAATTGTGTTTGAACATCTTCAGCAAATGCTTGCATTGATTTTATGAATGCTTTCATACGATATTGGTGCAGGTCACTCTGGCACGGTTGAATTGATCTCGAAGAGAATGTGAAGTCGTAGAATACATCCTCCCATAAGAATTGCGTATTCCAGCAAGTTTTTGAAACTGCTGAACCATCGGAGACAACGGATCATATCCATATCTTTTAATCCTATCCTCTGCGGTTTCCGGTTTTATTGGTTTTCGGATAATGTCACACTCTTCATAGAATATAACTGCCAAAGCAAACATTCCAAAAAGAGCGAACGGCGAAAGAGCTAAAAGAAGTGTTAACATATTACACCCTCCATTGGCACGCACAATTTCACCCATTCTTCGGGCGGTTCGTTAACAACAGCGTATATTCCTCCCACGATGGCGCAGGTTGTGTCAACGTCGCCCCCAAGAGCAGCAGTATCCGTGATAAGTTCCTTATAACTTTGATTTTTAATCAATGCACGAACAATCATCCATATGCACACTGGAACGGTATCCTGGCACGTGACATGCATTCCGTTTCCAAGCATTTGAATTGCCAATCCTAAAGGAGCATCGATTGGAATTGTGCTTGCTTTAAGAATTCCTTTAGCAACTTCTCCTTGAGGGGTAACATCTAGAACATGAGTGTAGAGGTTATCTGTTATATTGACGCCTCGGGAAAGCTTCCACGCCAACCCGGCAACTGCCATAGCTCCTGCAATTCCTTCTGGATGATCGTGAGTTGGAAGCGCCGAAAGTGAAGCGGCACGGGCACACTCATATGCGGTATGATTTGATAATAGTGCTCCAAGGGGAGCAACACGCATGGCGGCACCGTTGCCACAAGAACCTACTCTTTCTGGATTTTTGGATTCCGCTGTTTCTTTGGCAATTGTTTCTTGCACCACTTTAGCGGTTTCCTTCCAAGATTTTTTATCCAGAATGGAGGTTATAAGATTGTCTACATGGGAGGATGTTCCCTCAGATATTTTGTAGGTTTTGTTCGCAGATGCCCAATGTTCTCCTTCATAAATAGCACGAAGGACTTTACGGGTCATGAGACCGTATCCAAAGTTTTCACCATCGGGGTCACGCTCCATATATCTAGTAGCAAACTCCATGGCAAGCTTGTCCAAATTAATTGGTTCAATTGGATTGAACGAATTGCCCTGCTGGACAAGGTGATTGTAGAGGACGATGGCCTCTTCGGTATCGTCCGAATATTGAAACTGATTTAACGGGAGGTAGCCATCAAACTGTTTAAGACCCTTCTCAAGAGCCTTGAGAATGTCGAAAACATTGTAAAGTTGACCCATATTTCCGATGCAATCTCCTACCCAGAGACCACGGAGGGAACGCATCCCCATTTCTTTTTCTATCATAGTTAACCTTTCTTTGTGTGTGTGTAGTTTTCATATAACTTATTCCTCAAATACGCCGCCGACATTTGAGAGGTCATCCCCGCCATCTTCTCTTTCAATCATGCAAGGGATTTTATCGAACTCAAGTCCGTACTTTTTACAAAGTTTCAATGCTAAACGATAAGCAAGAAATGCTTCGTTTTCATTTGGACTCTTTGACAGGGCTTTGAGTTTCTTTATCCTGACAAACATCGAATGCGACATATTGCCATAGATAAATCTGTCCATTTCCTGTGGTTCTTGAACGTTAGCATATTTTTCGTCTTCATGTACCATCAGGCCAAAAATCTTTTCCAATTCGTCTTCAGTTACCGCTTGAGCGAGTTGCTTCACTTCTGGTGCTTTCTCTACCGTGTGACCATAATCCGTAAACAATTTCTTCTGAATCCCCAACCAATCTGGATGTGCTCCGTCTCGCATGAAAAAATAAAGGAAGTTCATGATTGGGGTAGAGCGAGAAGGAATAAATTTTCCAAATTCCTTCAATACCTCAGCTTCATTCATTCCCCGTCGTTCACCCTCAGTCAAAAGGAGTTGACGTTTTCGGGTTCCTTCTTCTATTTCCTTGGCATAAAGTTCGCCATATTCGGCGGCGTTTTTCATCAAATTGGTTTTTGTCTCCACAACCTCCTTTTTGGCTTGCTCCATCCTTCGAGCAAGACTTGGGTCGTCCCGCATTATGGCTAATAGTGACATACTCATAGGTTTTACTTGTGTTCGACAAAACTATAAAATGCCTCGGCAATGTCTAATACATCGTCGGTATCCATCTTTTTATCGCCATTTGTTTTGGCCCAGTCAACCGCAAGCTCCAAAACATCGGCTCTAATTTCGTAGGCATTGCGACCAGAAACTTTTTGTCTTGGAACAAACCCACCACGATTGGCTCCGTTGTTTGTTGGGTCGATGGGGTTAACCAAATTTTGAATTTTACCTTTTTCCAATTTAATACGATCTCCAATCAAAATATCTTTTCCCTTCCGTTCTACCTTTACATCCACATTACCAAAACGACTTGCTTCGTGGGGAGGAATGGATGCCACTCGGTTTCCAAGTGTAAAATGAAATTTAGGCACTCCTTTGTCATTATGTCCAGCAGAACATTCAAAGTTTTTATATTGGTCAATGAGCACCCGAAATCCGGAAACCGACGTTTCGGTCATTTTCAAAACAACCTCTTTATCTGCATCAGGCAACTGGCTGAGATAAATCCAAGCCCCATTATCGTCGGATACTGCAACCAATGCAGAGATAATCATGGAACCTTCATAGGAAATCCATTGAATGGGTCCACTCTTGTTCTCTCGAAACTTCTTTTCTGCTTGCTCAGATTCAGTCAACTTTTTGGGGTCAACCGGAATTGTTTTATTTGGAAGGGTTTGAACGTAGGCCCAAAATTTTCGATGAATGTCCCGATACATTCTTTCCTTTTCGGAAATTGGTACAGAAGGGTCTTTGGCTTCGTTAAGCCGCCGACGACATTCTTTAATCATGTCATCATCTTCGGGCGCTCCTTCGAGTTCCTTGATGAGCATGTCGATATCCAATTCTGAAATACTTTCTTCGGTGGTAATCTTAGTAACAATTTGGCCAGCGATTTTTGCGCCCGTTGCTTCCGCCAGTTTTTCACTGGCCATTGCAGCAAGTTTGGGTCCGAAAGCATCAACCAAAGCATTATGTGCGTTTTCTATTGCTTTTGCACGCTGTTCTTTGGTATCTCGAATAGCGTCAGTAAGAAGATCTTTGTTAACTGAGGGAGTCGGGGTCTCGGTGAGGAGAGTACGTTTCTTGTCTGCTGTAGCCATATTTTACCTTTCTATGTGTGTGTTGCAATCTCATAGTATTGCTAACGGATATATATAGAGCAAAACAAGAAAACATATTTTTTTGTGATATTTAGAAAAGTATGGAAAACCAAGCACAACTCAAACAAGATATTATTGAGGGATTGAAAGGGATATTAAAACGCAGCTACGCCCATTGCAAAGATGGTAACCCGAATGAAAATGACTTTATTGAAATCAACAACCAAGCACACGAATGCTTTCTCAAACTAAGTCGTTTAGTCGTAGAGAAAGCGGTATAAATCTTTGTAGTTGGCTTCGGTAACTTGAGCCGCTGGCTCTTTATGTCTCTTCTCTCGATTGTGCTGCAACTTTCGCAGCAATAATCCAAGATTGCGAACTTCCTTCGTATTTCCCGATGGAAAAATAACCGTAAATACTCCGTTCGGCTGCTGCTGAATTTTCATATTGCGTTCAGTATTCTTATATTCCTTATCCGCATCATCCCAGTTGTAGCCATATTGAGAGAATACTTTTTCCCAGTTTGCCGGAACTCGTTTCGGTTCGTTACCCGCAAACGGAGTTGCCATTGGAGGAAGGTCAGCAGGAACGGAAGGAAGTTTTTCTTTGGGTTTGAGTGGCAAATTCGTTTGGGCTCCAGCAAATGGAAGATCTTGTTGTATTGTTGCGGGAGGAGCCGTAAGTGGTTTATCATATTTTTTCCACGCCGGTTCTTTGGGTTTGATATCGGGAAATCCCAAGGTGCTCTTAACAAATGGTTGAATAACCTTGCTGAGTTTCGATAACTCGGCTTTCGGATTGAGTTCTATTTGTTTCAATGCAGGAGTACCAAAGGCCAATCCAACAAGATTATCAACTGATGCCGTGAAATCTAACCAATTTTTTTGGCCATAAGCAAACTTCATTTTTTTTAGGTCTTTGGCATAACGTCCATTTTCACTCAATCGATTTGTTAAGCTTATTAAAACCGCTGTGGCTACTTGCTCAATGAGATTATCAATTATTTCAGTTTTCCGTTGACTCGTTGGACTCACGTTCGCACCACCACTTCCCTCTTTTTGCCAAACCGAAAAAATAGCATGGTAGTCCATCAATATTTGCATTAATGTTGTTGTTTTCCCCTTTTCGGGAGAATAATTGATAGTAAGTTCTTTGAGTAGTATTGCCATATGGGTATAAATATACATCAAAAAACAAAAGCCGCCGAATAGCGGCGGCTTTGCTCATGCACAAGGAAAAAACCTAAAGGAATAGATCTGGTAATCCTATGTTACCTGAAAATGGTGGAGATGCGGGGAATCGAACCCCGGTGTTTAACTCGTTGATAATCAAGCACTACACGTTTATCTAGTTCTGTATTTCGTCTGCGCCGATGAACTATCAAAATCCGGCGAAAGACAATTCGACTATCAGAGCCGACAATCAGTGTAGTATTAAGGACTACCACCAGTCCCCTCGCTGTTTTACGCTCACACAAAGTAGCGAGAATCGTCTATGTGAACGGATTGGCGCTTAGGCCAACACGGCTTCGGAGTCCTCCACGAGGGCGACTTCGAGTCCAGCCAACTTATTTAGTTTGCCATTTAATGTTTTTTGATCGATTTTTAAGAGGCCGTCGATCAACCTCTACGTGCGCTCGATTGTCAATGAACTAAATCGATACCATTACATCCCCAGTAAATCGATTATCGGCTATACATATAGCAGAAATTCCGAAAATGTCAATCCTTAAATCGCTCGGCGGCTTAGCATAAGCACATTAAAATAGCATACACCAAAAACGCCAAATAATTCGCATAGATGTTACAATAGTGAAACCAATATATCATCCCAATAAATAGAGTATTTACTCCCAAAGATTAACTGGTTTCTTCTTTTTCGGTTTGGTTGGTTTATCAACCTCACCGGCCATATGCTTCATCCAATAATCTACAATCTGCTTGGCTTCATTCAAAGCATCAATAAGAACCTCCGAATATACAACGTGTTCGTCATAATTCTGATTGTAAGTTTTTTGGATTTCAATGAGACGGCGTTGGATTTCGAAAAGCCGTTGCTTGAAACTCCATTTTTTGATTTTACTAGGCAATATTTTCATGTGTCGTATATCATATCAATATGTATAGATCAAGTCAACTTTTAATAGTCGTATGCCATCGCCAAAAGAACAAGGAAACGGGCAGGAACAAAACCGCAAGCCCAAGAAACATATCAAAACTTATGAGTTCAAAATCTACACTCTGGCCTCTGGGTACACAAACGATCTTGAACTTTTAGCCACCGTGGCACATAACTTTCAAGATGTATTCGTGGATGGCGGACGACCAGTATCCATTGCTAAAAATTGTGCCGAAGAATACGCCAGAAACATTGGTTTGTTTGGTGTCCCCATTGAAAACCCCAAAAATCAGTTCAATTACTATCCTCCTAACCGAATCGCCAAAGTAGAATACAGCGAAATGGAGAAATAACCTTCTGTTTCCCAACGAGTTATAACTTTTTTCAGAAAGAGATTGACATTTCTTTCGTCTTCGATATACTTGTCCGCATGAATGATACTTCTCTTGATACAGCGACAACTGAAACACCCAAACTCTCAAAAGTTCGTTACAAACCTCGTTATCTTTGCCGGTCCAAAGTAAAGCAGATGGCACTTCAAGTTGCCAAAACTCAACTCGGTCCCACCCGATCAAAAATGTTTACTCGGGTTGGCACATCATTTTTTGAATATATCGATGGTGTGGTTGCCAACGCCATTGTTAATCGAGTAAAATCTCAGCCGTCCAAAGGAAAAACCCTCACCTGATTTGTGATCTGAAAACCGCAATCCGGTATCTTGTGAAACATTCCACTTGACATTTTTCCTAAACTCTGCTAACGTCACCACAATGCAAATCGATCTTGATGCTCTAAAAGCCAATGGTCAACAATATGTTGATTCAATAATTGATCAAATGAAAGAAACCGCTTGGTTGGATTTGAAAGCTTCCAAGTTTCAAAATAGCAGTTCTGAGGAAATTGAACTACTGAAAGCTATTTGGTATCATGGTTTTAGCAAAGGTGCCGAAGTTGCAATCGAAATTTCAATGGCAATGCATAACGCAATCTCAAAACAATGAATCCATTCGAATCCCTCCCGCCCGAACAATATCTTGAACAGGTTCATCGGACGCAAGCAGAACTACAAATTCTGCGAAAAAAAGCATGGGAAAAACTTCTTCCCGAAGTTATCAACGTGATTGCTGAAATTGGATTTCCACCCGATTCAGATACCGGTAAGCTCTTTCTTGTTCTTCTTGAAACTATATGGCTGCGGGGATATAATTCCGGATCGGAGGAAGTCGCAAAACATTTAGCCCGCTCAATGGGATTGAACACAATGGCTGACATGATAGAACTCCTTGAAAATCAATCCCAAATCAAACCAGAAAACAATTAAATATATGAACGGAAAAACCGCAAAAATTTTACGTCAATGGTCTCTTGCAATGGGCGCACCGGTGCGGCCAGCCAAAAATCTCTGGAACAACACTCCCAGAAATAAACGAGGTCAATTGCGAAAAAATATTCTCAAACAACTTGAAGCATAAATTATGAAAAACATTTGTATTCCAAATCCAACGCTGTATAAAATCCTTTATGTCGATGCCAAAGGCGAACAAACCAGTCGAATCATCGTCCCAATCTCACAAACCGAAGAGTCCATCACGGCTTACTGTTACCATGCTCACGACATCCGAACCTTCAAGAAAGAAGGAATCCAATCCATCACCAGCACCAGCGAGCATCCCAGTTGATTTTTGCAATCGGAGAACCGGAACAATAACAGCGTTATGAGTATGCCCATTCCAAGGTGCCTTATTAGTAAAGCTGCTTGCGGTGATGAGGGCGCTTATCAAGCACTTCTAAAGGCAATGAAATACAATCTTACTCAACCTGCTTATAGCATCATGGGGTGTAGGTGCAATCCAGCGTGTCCTGAACCCACCGAACAACAATTCGAAAACTTGAATAACCGATTGAACTCCGATTTAAAGGCATATGCAGCGAAGAATCGTATATGAAAACATTTGAACTTTGTCAGCCCGAAAAACCCGCTGGTCGTGGGTCGTGGTTAATCGATCAATCCAATCACGAGCTTGGAACCCGAACTTTTTTGTTTCCCCGCCATCCGGATGTCCATTGTATAAAGGGGTTCATCGAATACGTTTGTTTCTGTTACCAAAACCATTATTCCGCCGTGATATCGCCCACTGATATCATGTACATGGTTCAAGCAGAACTCGCCACCGCCGTTAAACAAAATCCGAATGCGTTTGCTTCGATGTTCACCAAAACCCCCGGTGAAAAGCAGTGGATTATCACTCTCACGGGAAGCCCCGAAGAAATTGACGTGTTCGCTGTGGTGGACAAACTTCGTGAACGGGTTCCGACCAACGTTAACCTTTTCCTTCCGGAATTCTCAACGACCAGTATTGCCGCTAATCTCGCTACTCATGTTGCGTTCTGTGACATGGTATCTCCATACTACAGCTACGGCACGCTGCTGTGTGGCATCCCACGCATTGAAATTGCGGGGACCGAAGATGATTGGAAAAAGCTATCTCAAACGTTATTTGACCTGACGGAACTTTTTTCCGGTGACTTGAAACTATACCTTTCCAAGGTCTGGTCTCTCGTTCTCAATATCGTCAAAGAATGTTCTCGTGGTAATGGGGATTTCTTCAAACGAATGGTTTCCATGAAACGTTGCGGCAGTGGGTCGCAGTATGAAATCACGGGTTGGATTTTAGATTTCATGAACACCCCGGACAAACCGCCCATCATGCTCCAAAATGTCCATCAATACCTTTCAAAGATGGAATACAAGAATCTGGATACTGGGCGCACGTTTGAAATGTATGCTGGTATTTTTTACTGCGAACTCTATGGCGATGTTGCCAAGCCCGTTTACAATGCCAGCCGCATTGAAACAACAGGACGACCGAAAAAAGAAGAACCCAAGTCCGTTTTCGGCAAACGTGGAAGGGTGCCATCCGGAGGGTTGACACTCACCAGTGAACCCATTGTCGCCAAAACCAGAAAGCTTGCTGTCAACTGGACTGAAGAACCGACACAAACACTGAAGTCATTTAGTTCAGAATAAATCGTTTAGGAGAATACATGGAAACCAAACTAGTTGGTGTTGACAAAATACGGCAATTCAAAAATACGCCGTGTCAGGATTCAAACTCCGAGTTCATTGTTGAATTGGAAAATAGCATCAAGGAAACCGGACTTCAAGTTCCTCTTATTGTCAAAAAAGTTGATGAAACATCCTTTGAAATCATTGACGGAAACAAGCGATTAGTCGCTTGTCGAAAACTGGAATACAAAGAAGTCCCGGTGGTTATTCGAGAAGTAAAAGACGAGCGGGAACAAATTATTCTTTCTCTCGTCACCAATCTTCAACGACACACTTTGACACCATTGGAGATTGCCAACTCCATCAAACACCTGATGGACCTTGAAATGTCTCAACACGAGATAGCCAAAAAAATTGGTAAGTCACAGGGATGGGTTCAAGTTCGATATTCTTTGTTACAACTCGACCCAGAAACATTAAAACTGGCCGGTCCCGAAACTCCCGCAGATCAACGATTATCCCAATCTAAAGCCTATATGTTGGTTGGGCTTCCCCCTAGTGATCAGGTTAATTTAGCAAAAACAATTAGCGACCCTAAAATAAGCACCGCAGATGCTCGGCGTATTGTTTCTCGGGAAGTAAAAGAGAAAAATATTCCAACTCGCACCAGAAACACTTCTCGGCTTTGTCTCTTGGAAGATATCAAACAAGTCAAGGGGTTTATTAAACGCACCAATGAATACCTAGATAATTTTCTGGGAACGGATAACAAAAAGTTTCAAGATATTTTCTATGGAGAAACACTGGATCGGATGAAGGCTCTTCAAATAGCAACCGAAGAAGCAGCATCTTCAATGAGTCAATTATCCGAATGTTTTCGCAGTAACTGCGACTCCAAAGTATCCAAGTCCAAAGACCTTGACGAATCATCGGCATTTTCGGAAAAAATAGATGAAACCGATGACCGGGACAAAACACCCGTGGTCAACGAAATCGACCCCGAAAAATCCGGCACAACTCAATTATTGCTTTATGTGGGAGTTCCATATCACGAGATTTATCCCAAGCAAAATTGGAAAGGCGGAAAAAAGAATCCATTCTGGAAACGAAAAATTGATCACCTTGGAATTCTTGAAAAGGCTCGCAATCATTATATGACGAGAATCAAGGAAATCCATCCGGATGTTTGCAACGAAACCACCGAAGATGTGGCCATGCTCAATTGTGCGTGGGACGCTATCAAGCATCGTTTTGAACTTCACGGATTTAAACTTAACCAATAATTTCGGACTTTTTTATTGACAAGAACCAAATATTTTGATAGGGTCCTCGCTCGTTACAATTAAACATTAAACATCAAACTTATGGCTTCTGAATTAACTCCCGAACAAAGAAAACAACGCACTGAATTGATTGTCAAAATAGTCGGATTGCTTGGCGTGTGTCTCGTCCTCGGTCCACTTGCAGGTACGATAGCCGCTGGATTGGGTGCCTTAGCCGCATTGCTGGTTGGCGTTGCTGGAATTTTCGTAGTATGGAAATTCATTCCATGGTTCGCTCTCAAGATTGGCAACGCTCGTCTCAAAGCAATCAAAGCAGAAGCGATGAAAAACCCCGTAGAAACTCTCCAGAATCAACTGGTCGAAAAGCGCAAATCCCTCGATTCTTTCAAAGAAAATATTCGGGTGTTTGCCGCCCAAGTTCTTTCGTTTAGCGATGAAGTTAAGAAATACGTCAAGGACGGATTGGAAGACGCCCAGACCTATGTCGAACAACTTGCCAAGATGAAGAAGGTTCTCGAACTGCGCCAGCAACGATATAAGGATGCCGAACAAACTCTCGTGGAGTTTGAAGAGACCATCCAACGTACTGACCGCAAATGGAAAATGGCGTGTGCCGCTGCCAAGATGAATGAAGCGGCGGGTGAAATCGAAGGTGACGTGTTTGATAAAATCTGTATCGAAACTGCCATGAGCAGCGTTCAAGACAAACTGAACCAGTCCTTTGCCGACCTTGAAATTGCCCTCATGGACGAAGACAAGTCCAAAAAGCAGATTCAAGACCGTGTTATCAACGTGGAATCAACTCCCATCAATACTCCCGTTCGGCAAAAAATCGCAGTATAACCTTTTAACATCATGAAATTCAAAATCATTGCATCTATCGTTGTCCTCGTGGTTGTGTTAATCGCAATCGTTGTTGGTAGATCTATTCGAAATAGTAATAGCGAAATTGCGCCAGATATGGCACCCGTAGAATTCCCTCAGTAAATAAATCAAATCATCATAGAAAAAACATGAAAGCTAAACTTATTGTAGCACTCTTGGCAATCGCCACCACGGCGTTTGCCGGAACAAACACAGTTACCGGGACTATTGATATCCGGTTCAGTTCCCGAATCCAGGCGGGACAAGAAAATGTTTCAGATCGGTACACGTTGAACCTCAATGTGTGTGATTCCGCCTTGTTTCGTGGAACGATTGATGCCCGACCCTTTATCAAGGGAACGTTCTCGGATCAGCAAGGATTGCTTACTTACGCTCTGGAAACAGACGTGGTGAATCCACGAAATCCTGCTCAGACCAAGAACGTCGGTAAGTTGTTTGGTACCGCTCCCGTGGATGCCAACAACGTTTATCGGTTTGAGCAAGGAACCGTTCAGGTTAGTGTGTTTCCTGTCGGTACCGCCAAGGGGTTTGATAGTAAATTCAAGGGTCTCGCTTTGGGCAAGCCACCGGTAAAGAAAGGCTGGCTAGATGCAGCTAAGGAAGCGATGAATATCCGAAAAACGGTTAACGGCAAAACGGTTGTCATTACTGTCAACAAATACGATATCATGTCCTTCCAGAATCTTCAAATTGCCGCTGGACCCGTTCAGTTTTATAGCGAAGTTACGGTGAGCGGTGATATGATTTATGATTATGGCCGCTCGGCGTGGTATTTCAAGAATGTCACCGTCAACTACTTCGTGGACAATAAACTTGTTCGAGATACCATTTCTGGCAACATTCGTTGGGCCGAAGCCGCAGGCGAATATCAGTTTGACGTTCGGGTAAACGAACCACCAGCGGGTGAAAGTGCCGCATTTGATGGCGGCAACAAAGACGAATCAGCGTTCTTTGATACCGATACAACAATTCCGGCTCTCACGGGAACAATGAAATATAAAGACACCAAGTCGGGTGATACCGTCACTGCCTCTAATGTCCAAATCAACCTTGTGGGCAATCAGTTGAATAAGCAACAGATCATGTATCTTAGCAAACTTATTCTACTGGTTTCGGTTGTCCCTCTAAACGCAGAATAACACTTAACAAATAAACAAATGAAGAAATACATTACTATCCTCGCATTGGTTGCCCTTGTCGGCCTAACTGCCAGTGCTCAGACAAATACTGTTGCAACCCCGTCTTTGTCGTTGACAAATTCCGCCGTCGGAAAATCCGCTGGTGCGGTTGAATTGACTCTCGGTGGCGGCGGAACTGAAATCAATGGCGAGTCCGCTTTTGGGCTGGATTTCTCGCTGTCCACAAACCCGCTAAAGGCTCGTCCAGAGGTTTGGGTGGGCATTGCTCAGGGACTTTATTGGGAACCTACCTTTGCCGGTAGCACCGATCTTTTCGTAGATTGGTCTCAGAATATCTGGAACGATACCCTATATCTCAATGTGGGATGGAGCGGCGGGGCTCTATACGATAACAGCGGCGAAAATGCCATCTGGCGAACCGGTCCAGAAGCCACCTTCCAATTCTATACCTCAGAAACCGCTTTCATTTATGCTGGCGTCAACTATGACGTTTTCTCCAGCGACGATAATGAAGGCAACTGGCGGTATAGTTTCGGTATCGGTATCACCTTTTAAGTAATTGCATAGTTTCTCCATATAAAGCCAAAGAATGCGTGTTCTTTGGCTTTTTCTTTATATTTATCCCCATGCTTATAGCCGCCTTTATAATTTCTGTTGTTATCGCCTTTGGTGGCGGGGTTCTTTGGACAAAACTCCGTTATCTTAAGCACGTCAAAAAAATCGGCTGTCCCTTCAAATATGCTTGCCTCAAATACGACGAAATAGAAACCAAGGAAGCGGTAAGACGAGTTTTAACTCTTCTCGTAGATAATAAAGTTTCAAAAGAAGAAATAAAACAACTCATCACCAAAACTCTCACGTAGTTTCTACTTGACTTCTTAACCGTTTCGTGTTAGGGTGGCGGCTATTATGACATTCCTATTATTACACGATGTTATTCAAACCCGCCTCCAGTTAAATGCCGTCGTCGCTTATAACTCAGGCGAGGATAACTGCGGATGGTATATTGTAGTCACTTATATGGGCGGCGTTGCCGTTTCAGGCAGCGGTCACTGTGTCAAAAAACCCGAAATCTTCTTGAAATATACCAGCCAAGAAAGCCGAGACAAAGATCTCGAACTTCTTGACCACCTATGCCTTCTTGAAGAAGAATTTTTATACCCCCGCCCATCCCAAAAAGAAAGTTATCAGATTATCCCTTCCAATGAAGAAATTCCCGATGAAAAAGTAACCGATGAAGACACGAGTCTCGAATCCTGTCCTCAATGCGGTGAAAATGCGTGGGATGGATATATTTGCCATTCCTGCGGAGCAAAAGAGACATGAGCAACAAATATGATTTCCCAGATAGCCCGTGGTGGCAATATACTGATGCCCTCGAAAAACTCGACAAGAAATATAAAGCAAAAAAAGAAATTCTGAAGCAAAAACTGCTGGAAGAGCAAGAAAAATGCCCTCATAAAAGTATCACCTTTCACCCCGATCCGTCCGGAAATAATGACTCCTATTACGAATGCAACCGGTGCGGAAAAGAAATATGATAACTCAAATCTATGGATACCTTTGGACTTGCGATTGTTGCAAGCATACCGTTCAATCTCACGGCAAAGGAAAAAACAATTCACGACCCAATGGGTGGATCACTGTCAATGTACCAACCGACTCCGATTTAGTGGGATGGGATTATGATTATTGCTGCAAATGTATCATATCCGCCCTTACAACACAGACCAATAATACCACGACCACCACTACCACTGCGGAGGATAACCACCACGGACGAATCCTCCGGTATCTCAAAGAACATCCCCAAAAAATATGAAATATATCACCATCAACGAAACTAGAATTAATCTGGATCAGTTAGTTTCCTATCTGCCCTATACCGCAAAACAGGATATCGTCGGCGAACTTCAAACTTGGTATTATATCTATTTTCGTACTCATACCCAAGATACCTCCTTTACAATTGGTTTCCAAACAGATCAGGAAAAATATCAAGCCGCTCTTGATTTACTCGATTGTTATAGTTTAACCGGATCGGCATAAAATCTCGCCGTCAGGCGTCACACCTAACATGTGATCAAACGCCGCTTTATATGAAAACCGTTTACAAAGCAGTCCGAAGTTCCGGCACAGAATATTACAGCGTCTTACTTTCCACTGGAACCGGCTTCCACCTGCATTATGCTTTGAACAAAACCACAAAACCACGTATCGGAAAAATATTCGTTTTCCAAGACCCCGAGAATGCCGTTAAATTCGCCAGAATAATGAGCGCCGACGTGGTTCTCCAATGCATCACCCCAAACATCGAACTCCTCCCTCGGTGGTTCATCGCACCAACCAATACCGACGCCTTTATGGAAGAATACTGGAATTCGAAAAATACGCAAGATCACCTTTTCAAACTCTATGCCGCCTTCCATCCCTATAAATACCCCGACCACTTCTGCCCACCAGAAGGAACTTTCGTCTGCCCAGAATTAACACCAATCAGCATATATCGAACATTGTGATATCCGTCATCCCCCTCAAATATTCCCAACGGGCCGATCACCTGAATAAATTCGACCACGGCTTCCTCGTTGTCTCCGAAGAAAATATCTCTATCCACGAATGGTACAACTATAGACATAATGAACCGGGAGGCTCCTCCTTCCATCTCTGCTATTACGTCCATTCCTTAGACGCCCATTACGTCGTAACAGACCTCAACGAACACCCCATTCGTGTCTTTCACGAATTCAATGAAATCGTCCGGTGGGCTCAAAAAGAATTTATCCAAAACCCAAAAACCAAAGCCTACCTCTGCCAACTCCCGGCCCATAAAAGAAAAGATGAAATAAACCACCACTATGAACTCATGGGTATAAAAAACCCCCGTGAAGGTCATAAAGCCCCACTCATACCCTCAAAATGACCAAATCCTTCCACCTTGCCCGTAACAACCACTACTATACCGCCACCACATTAAAAAAAAACCAAACAAGGTAGCGAAATCTCTAACTCCACCATCAATGCCCCCGCTATCTGCCTCTCTTTTATACAACATTGCCTACACTCAACCCCAGATAAATTGTCCCTCACCGCCTCCACCGAAGAAATCCCCGGTTCCCTCAAAATATATGTTACAAAAAACGGATTCTATCGATGGTACTACTTTTGCCCCGGTTTCCCTATCTTCGGCGGTGTCACCCACTTCACAGAAGATATATTGAATAAACTATTCCCCAATGCCAAAGAAGATGGCAAAGATACCCCTCACGAAATCTTCCTCACCCTCTCGGCGGCTCCATAACAAAAATTTCCCCCAAAAATTTTCCCCCGATTTTTTCTGCCCACCCACCTGCCCCCCATCAAAATCCTACATAACAAAAAGTTGATTCAAATGTCCCTTAATATAATCAAAAACTCTCCTCCGTAACTCTTTTCTACCCCCATTTATAATCCTTTTCATCTATCAGTTCTTCTCTAAGTTCTTTATATGTAGATACATATAGAAAAACTCCATGAAAAAGTAGGTTCGTCAGTAAAAAGGGTCGGGGGGCAGGGGGTGGGGTGCCTTTGGTGCCTAGCTAGAACCATATGGGTATGGGGTGGGGATAGGGTATAATGGGGCCAGAATAGGCTTTGCTGGCGTTTTGATTGGCTTTAAGGGAAGGAATACCCGTACAACAAAAAAGCCGCTTGTAAGCGGCCTTGCGATTGAATACAGGGCAAGCCCTAGTCGGCTTGCTTGGCAATAAACCAAGATTTACGTGGACGTTTGACGTAAAGGCTAAGCGGTTGCTGGCCCGCTGCTTTGCGGAACTCGTTGCGGCGCATACGCATAGACACGAAACGCTCGGAATTCCGGTCGCAATCCTCAGCGTTAGATCGTTGCACGCCAACGATTTGACCCGATTTTTCAAGAACATTGGTCAAGTTGTGGGCGATTGTTTCATCCGGATACTTGTCCCCGCCGTTAGCGTTGCGGATAGCGTCGATAATTTCTTCTGTAGTCAAGCCAGTATCAGCCGCTTGCGTCAAAATACGCATGATGGCCCACCGTACCCCGTGCATGCCCGTCTCAAGATCGATCATGCTGCCACGAAAGATCCAATGAACTTTACAGCCCGCTGCTACGGCATTATTGGCGCAAATACTTTCCCGCAGTTCACCTTGCAAGCTTTCGCCGCAAGCCTCATTGATTAATTGTGTGACTGTCATGCCTACATACTAGCAAAAGCTATTTAGATTGCAAGGATTAAATGTAAAAAATGTAAATGCTTCATTTTCAAGGAGTTATGGGGGAATATTTTGTGATGACGGTGGGGATATTTTATGGGGGAACGGGGGAATGGGGATAAATGTAAGGTTACAGTTAATTGGTGAAATGATTACATTTAATTGGTGAAATGGTATCTATGCCAATATCCTGATAAAGTAAGACGATGGGGATTTAGAACAAGATGGAAACGCCTTGGCTTTAATCCCGATGCCGTTGAAACTTTTTTGAGGTCTCACCCGCCCCAATGCCAAATATGTGGAGCAACTACGGATTATCAAGCATTAGGAGTGGATCATTGCCATAAGACAATGAAACTCAGAGGGGTATTGTGTTCGGGTTGCAATACAGGATTGGGTCAATTCCAAGATAACCCAATCCTGTTACGAGCAGCCGCAGATTATTTAGAACATAATACCAAAATGCTCGGCACATTCGGGGCCGCAGCCCAGTTCAACACTTCGGGGAACGGTTAATTTACGTCCGCAGCGGCAGCATTTTCCCTCGTGGTGGATTTCAACGGCTTTGGACATATCCCGGTTGATATTTTCCCAGAGCCAAGCGAAGGCGACGGCGGAAGGGGCAGAGGGGGAAATGCGGGATTTGCGTCCGTGGAAGTATTTTCCATCGGGGAAGATAGTGCCTAAAAACTGGTAGTCGCTTTCATTATCGGGGCCAGAGAGCAGGGAGACGAAATGAGGGGCATCGGCTTTAGGCTGACGAACTTTATAGGTGAACCGCTGGCCCGTGCGTTTGGAAGTGGTTGTGAAGGTGGCGTTTCCGGCAGTGATGAATTGTTTAGTAGCTATCATGGGGGGAGGATACCCTACATTGGGAGGGTTTGTCAATGGGTTTTAGAAAAATATTTTTTAAGACACCGGGCGAGATTATTTGTAAGGTTACAAATGATCTGGTGAAATGGTCGGTGAAAGATAAAGGAAAAGGGTTATAATTCGGAAAGATAAAGGAAAAGGGTTATAAAAAAAGCCCCCGCCAACAGGGCGGGGGCGAACACTGCCGACAGGCAGGATGACAGCAACCAACCGAAATTAGGACATTAAGCCTTTGGGGTCAAGGATGGCGACTCGATTTCCGGTGATAAGGGAAGTCCCGACGTGAACCAAGGGTTTTTCCTCGGGGAAGCCGTATTTTCGGAGGGCTTCGATGGCCATGGAGATTTTTTCCTCGGGAGTGGACGTCGAGGACAGAAGCCAGCCGAGGGCAAGCATGGCCGGGGCGGGTTCGAGCAGCAGGGGGCCAGCGGAGGCAGAAGCGGCATGTTTCATATATGCGGGTATTATAGTGGTTTTCTGGTGAGTGTCAAGGGTTTTATTCGGTGCGCAGATAAGCGCCTTCGCATTCAGTAGAGCGGCAGGACGAATAAGACGGCTTGGCGTGATACGCTTTTTTGATCATCCCGGCCCGCTTGGCCGCTTTGAAAGCGCCTTTGCCCATGCGAACGTGACGGCCAATCTCGAATTCCCGGTCAAACCCGTGATAATCATCGTCTTGCGTATTTTCAAGATGGGAGAGGGCGAGGGCGTATCCGAGATGATACAGTCCAATAGTGCTGTAGTCTCCGAGCAGAGTACCGGCGGCGATTTGGAACAGGCGAGCGATTGTTTTGGTTGTTATCATGGGATAGAGTATACGGATATTTTTCTAAAAGTCAACAGGTTTATGAAAATAAATCAAAATAAATGATTTATAGGCGTTTTCTGTCACCGGGGCTATCTGAACCCGGTTTATCATTTGTAAGCTTACAGATAATATGTTCTGAGCGTTTAAATATATGTTTGGTGGTGTACATAAAAAAGCCCCTCTTGCGAGGGGTGAATCGGATTTGATTTGTTTTAGTTGCGCTTGTGCATATA
>Ga0265297_10005034_pt1 | contig 20729 bp, 19 predicted proteins | sample Munlanlwell13791_FD_192502 | JGI IMG/M metagenome (GOLD analysis project Ga0265297, IMG submission 192502) | Leachate microbial communities from a municipal landfill in Southern Ontario, Canada - Leachate well 137-91 | ecosystem: Engineered > Solid waste > Landfill > Unclassified | place...
AACCGCCATTGCCTTCCGGGACCAGCAGAAGGCCATCGATTTCGAGGCGTACCTCAAGTCCGGCTCCGGCCGGGAGTTCGCCCGCCGCCACTTCTGACGCTTGCAGCGGAGCGCCAAGCGAAGGATGTCCCGCCGGAGCCGTCCCGGGACGCGCAGGCGGACGTTGGAAACCCCCTTTTCAGGAAAGGCGGTTCCCAAACGAAAAGCCCGCAAGATCGGGTAAAAACGGGGGGATCTGCGGGGGCAATAAGCCGGGACGAGATGGATCGGGCTTGACTCCCCATCGATGCCGCAGTAGTTTATTGGGATAACTATACCGTCAGCATCTGCTTTGTCGGATAATTCATGATTTCGCAGTAGTTTTGCTTGAATTCGGGTTGTTTTTCCGAAAACGAAGTGAATGGCAGGAGTTCTGTGGAGTTTGCAGTGGTTTGTTCGGGAAACAGTTCTGCGATCAAGAGGGTTTCCATGGCGCGTCCCAAGAAAATCACCAGCCCTGACGAACTCCATGCGGTTGGGTACGGTGCCCTGATCAAACGATTTTCCCTGCCTTCCGTGCCGCACCACTGCCAATCCTTCATCCATCCCAGGGGCGAGCGGAAAACGGTGGTTGGCCCAACGGGTAACGACGAATTCTACCCGCCACGCTACCGGACCGGCGAAACCTTGGGAGACCAGCTTGAGTTTGCCCTTAAAAATGAAGGCGTAAACCTGACGATCCTGACTCTGGTTTTCCAAAAGGCCGAAACCGCCGAACTGGTTGAGTACATCCGCAGCACGCCGACCGGCAAGTATGCCAGGCGAGCCTGGTTCCTGTACGAATTCCTCACGGGCAAACGCCTGCCGCTTGCCGATCTCAATCAGGGGCGGTATGACGACCTGCTGCCAGAAGACACGTATTTCACCGGACCGGGTGACTTGAGCCGCAGGCACATGATCCGGAACAATCTCTTGGGAAATCGAGCCTTCTGCCCGGTCATCCGCAAAACCACGGCGCTGGACGGGTTCATCCGAGCCAACCTCGATCAGCGGTGCCTGGCCGTCTTGAAGAAATACCCGGACGATGTGCTGAAGCGGGCACTCGACTACCTCTTTACCAAAGAAACGAAGTCATCCTTTGAGATTGAACGAGTCACTCCCGACCAGAAGCGGGCGGGTCGGTTCGTGGAGCTTCTGCGGCGGGCGGGTCGGGAGGAATATCTCACCAAAGCCGCTCTGCTTGACCTGCAACATGCCATCGTTGACGCACGGTTCGCCAACAGCGACTACCGGGCCACGCAAAACTACGTTGGCGAGACGGTCAGAATCGGACAGGAACGGGTCCACTTTGTGTCGCCCTGCCCCTTGGACTTGCCCGACTTGATGGCGGGGTTGCTCGATGCGTGCCGGCAGATGGAGCAGGCCAAGGTGAATCCGGTGCTGACGGCGACCGTGGCATCGTTCGGATTTGTCTTCATGCACCCGTTCGACGACGGGAATGGCCGGATGCACCGTTTTCTGATCCATCACATCCTGGCCCGGAGCGGATTCAGTCCGGAGGGCGTCATCTTCCCGGTTTCGGCCACCATGCTGAAACAGCGGGCGGCATACGATGAAACGCTGGAACTATTCTCGAAGCCTCTGATGCCCCTCGTTGACTACCGGTTGGACGAGCAGACCGGTGAGATGACGGTGACCAACGAGACGGGGGTCTACTACCGTTACATCGATTTCACGGTGATTGCGGAACACTTGTTCCGCTTCATCGAGCAAACCATCGAGACGGAGCTGTCCTCGGAGTTCGATTTCCTGACCCGATACGACGAGGCCAAGCAACGCATCCAGAACATCGTGGACATGCCGGATCACAGCATTGACCTGTTTATCCGGCTGTGTATGCCAAACCAGGGGCACATCACGGGGGGAAAGCGGCAGCGGTTCTTCGGGAAACTGACGGACGTGGAGATCACGGCAATGGAAACGTGCATTCGGGAGGTTTTTCGACAAAAGTAGACCTTCTGATCGCACCGGATTGGCTGGGGACATGAGCCGGGGTGCGACAGGTCTGCGTCACCGCCCCTCGGAGACGGCTTGGCAGGCCAACCTCCGGCTTCCATTACGTGTATGTCCTGGTCAGCGAAGCCGATCCCGCCTGCCACTACACCGGTTGCACCGCTGACCTTCACGCCCGGCTCATGACCCACAACGCCGGCGGCTGTCCGCATACGGCCAAGTACCGCCCCTGGCGTATCGAAACCGCCATTGCCTTCCGGGACCAGCAGAAGGCCATTGATTTCGAGGCGTACCTCAAGTCCGGCTCTGGCCGGGAGTTCGCCCGCCGCCACTTCTGACGCTTGCAGCGGAGCGCCAAGCGAAGGATGTCCCGCCGTAGCCGTCCCGGGACGCGCAGGCGGACGTTGGGAACCCCCTTTTCAGGAAAGGCGGTTCCCAACCCCTCCGTCAAACCTGTTTGTGCCTTAAACACGGCGGGCGCTTTTAGTCAGGCGGGCATAAACAAGTAGGATCTGGCCGACACCAATCGCAGGCAGGCACCTACCGTTTGGCTCTATTTGTGCAGGGAGACGCTTTGGAGATGCGTCAGAGCGGCGTGGCGCTCGCCTGCCAGAAGATCTCGATCAGGGGAGATTCCTGCGGGAGATTATTCTGTTTTTTCGTTATGAGCGTGGTTTCATCGTGATTAGGCCTGAACGAATACCATATGGTCCGGGGGCCGCAGGACGGCAACGGATGGCACTTAGGGCAGCGATAACGGTAGGCTTTTGCCATCCGTGAACAATTATTCGACATGACTAGTCCCATCCGGAAGTGTCAGTATTAATTTGCCATTGGGTTTACCATCTTTGAATTTACCAACGTAGTTTGCCCTGTCCGGAAAAATATATGTTCCTTTTCCATTGGGCTTACCATCCTTCCATTCCCCAACGTGCATTGCCCCGTCCGGAAACATCATTGTTCCGTGACCATTCCGTTTGCCATCCTTGAATTCCCCGGTGTATTTCCACCCCCCGGAGTAAGTATATTCTCCATGGCCATCCATTTTGCCATCCTTGAATTCGCCAACATACTTCGCCCCATTCGGAAAATTTTTTGTCCCTTGGCCATTCGGCTTACCATCCTTGAACTCTCCGACGTATGCCTCTCCGTCGGGAAAAGTAAATGTCCCTTGGCCATTGTACCTGTTATCCTTCCACTCCCCGACGTACTTCTCTCCGTTCGGAAAAACATATGTTCCTCGGCCACTGTATGTACCATCCTTGAACTCCCCGGTGTACTTTGCCCCATCCGGGTAAGTATTTTCCCCATGGCCATTTTTATTGCCATCCTTGAATTCTCCGATGTATTTCTTCCCATCCGTATAGCTCATTGTTCCGAAGCCATTTGCTTTACCATCTTTGATTTCACCAACGTAGTTTTTCCCGTCAGGAAAAGTCACCGTTCCCTGTCCATTGGGTTTACCGTTTTTGACCTCACCGATGTACTTAGCCCCATCCGGTAAAGTCAATGTTCCTTGGCCGTTTCGTGGGCCGCACACCTGACACCCCTGTATCAGAAGGGAAACGGCACAGGTAAGGATCACCCCCAGGAACAAAGCAGCATACCGCATAAAATTCAGTGATTTCATTTTACGCACTTTAATGTTCATGAAAGCCTCCATCGGCAACGGCATTATGCGTAATGGCCAAGCAACGATCCCCCAATCACGGAAAGACCGCCGGATAACGGCGAGTCGTTACTTAGGTATGGGATTACCATCTTTGAACTCCACGACGACTTTTGTCCCGTCTGGAGCGGTCATTGTTCCCAAGCCATCAGGTGCGTCATCCTTGAACTCCCCGACGTATTTCGTTCCGTCTGGAGCGGTCATTGTTCCCAAGCCATCAGGTGCGTCATCCTTGAACTCCCCGACGTATTTCGTTCCGTCTGGAGAGGTCAACGTTCCTTGGCCGCTTCGCTTACCGTTCTTGAATTCGCCAACGTATACCGTCTTGCTCGGGTAAGTCAGGGTTCCTTGGCCATTGAACTGGTCATTGCTGAACGCACCAACGTATTTAAGCCCCTTAAAAGTCAGCATTCCCTTTCCGCCGCACTTATCGTACATCCATGCCCCAACGTATTGGGTCCCATCTGGGGAAGTCATGGTTCCCATGCCATGGCGCATGGCATCCTTCCATTCCCCCCGGTACTTGCTCCCGTCCGGCCAGGTCATTGTTCCACGGCCGTCCGGTTTACTATGTTCACCTTGGCCGACATAATGTCGCCCCCCCCAATAAGTCGCACGGCATTCACCTTTTATTGATTCATTCCACCATCGTTGCACATAGGGGAAGGCAGCGCAAGTAAAAACCACGCAAGCAAAATACCCTCCCAATAATAGGAGCGTATTCCGTGGAAATTTTGGTGTTTTCATTTTTTTTGCAAAACGCCTATGTCATAACAACGACAGGGCAGCAGGATCGTTATTTGCCCACAAATTTTCCATCCTTGAACTCGCCGATTTCTTTTCTTCCGTCCGGATAAGTCAATGTTCCTTGACCATTTTGCCCGCCATACTTCCATTCCCCGACGTACTTCTCCCCGTACGGGTCAGTCAATGTTCCTTGACCATTTTGCTCGCCATTCTTCCATTCCCCGACGTACTTCGTCCCGTCCATCAACGTCAATGTGCCTTGGCCATTGTAGTTGCCATCCTTCCATTCCCCGACGTACTTCTGCCCGTTCGGCAACGTCAATGTTCCTTGGCCATTGTACTTGCTGTCCTTGAATTCACCGACGTACTTCGTCCCGTCCGGCAAAATCCATGTTCCTTGGCCAACTGCCTTGCCATCCTTCCATTCCCCGACGTATTTCTGTCCGTCCAGCCAAGTCAATGTTCCTTGGCCATTTCTTGGGCTGCATTCCTGGCAACCCTGTATCAGAACGAAAACGGCGCAATAAAGTAACAATCCAAAAAGCAGAAACGTATTTCGCAAAAAATCTCGTAATTTCATTTTCACCCCCCGTTACGGTTGAAACGTCCCCCAGTAGAGGCATTTACCGTAATCGTCCAGCAACCACACCGCAAGGCCAGTAACCGGTCACTGATTGGGGGTCTGGGGATTGACCGAGTCCGGAACAACGTGACGGGTCAAATAAACATCGCCGTCCCCTGGGAGGCCACAATTCATTCCGTGCCCGTGCCCGTGCCCGAACTGCCATCCCTTCTCTCGCGACAATGGGGACGGGTGAATTGCAAGGGGGTGGCGCACCATTCACCTGTCCCCAAGTCACCAAGTCATCCAACATGTCAAGCCGTGTCCAGTGGGGACACGCCATGCCCCACATCAGCCACCATTGCCAAACAGATCAAGCCGTGCCACATTACCGCGTAAGTTACGTAAGTTCCCCCATCGACACCCGATGACTATGTAAAAGATATCACCTTCGTATCGAATAATAAATTTATTGGGTTGACACAAACCAAAAAATAATTTTGGAGAAACTCCATGGATTGGCCAACTGTACGAGTCCTTACGAATAACTTGCGTGAGTTGTTTGATCAAATGCAGGCGGGAGACCACATCCCAAAAGGAAAAGAGGGGGATTCTGTGCTTGAATCAAAAGGCACGGTCACGGAAATATGGCGGATCGGCATGTTGACTGTCACGCCTTCTCTTCTTTCCGAACTTGGCCTTAAGAATGACGAGCGCAATATCCACCATTCATGGCAGTCATTTTCATGGCCAGAGTCAGAAGAGTTCAAACGCAATCCCTACATACGGACAGCAGAAGCCACACTTGGGGTAGCCGAAAAGCTACTACGTGACTACGACACGGAAATACAGAAGACCATCAAAAGCAAGGCCGAGCCAACATTGCAAACACGGTAACAACCTACCCCAATGCCCTTTCACCCCCGCCTGGATCGGGAACTGTAACCTCCCAACTACAGTCAAAGCCGGTGCCGGTTAGACCTTCCCCTCTGTGTAATACAGCGCAGCCAAGAAAAAGCGATTGATGTAAAATACGAGTTAAGAGACCCGATAAATTAGGCAGGATAAACTAATGAAACTACTGATCGAAAAACAAGCAACCCCTGTTGGCAGTGAAGTTTTAGCGCGGATCTCTATTGTTAGACCAATCCTTACGGCCTTGCTCACCGGGATAAAGCAAGAGGTCCTCCATGAAATGGGGGGACTTGATAACGTGAAGCTATTCATGCTTCCTAGAGCGTATCGGCACGGATGTGGAGATGTTGGATTCTGTTTCGAATGGGCTATTCATGACGCTATCCGCCGCCAAGATCCATTGGTCATGCAGAGACTCATCGATGCATCGAGGCAATGCCATATGCCAGGATACGATTTCCATTCCATTCTTTTTGGTGTAGAAAAGAGCGGTAAGACTAGAATCATTGACACTGCTAATAGCATCTTGACGAATGAATCCAGAATCCTCACGGGCGCTCAGGCCCAACCACCGAAACTCAAGTCGTACATGAACATGCTTGCGGCTGCATTCAACCGACCCGACACACGAGCTGCATTGCCATCATCTATCAATGGCCTTTGGAAGGCCGATCTGTTCTTTGGAACAACGGACAGAGATCGATGGCTCGGTACTACTCTTAAAATCAACACTCGGGATCTTGAAGGGGCTAGGGGGCTTCGAATCGGGATCGTTCCCGCTTCTCAGGGCTCTTCTGACAAAATCTATAAAGATAACGTAAAAAATCTTATTGTATGCCCAATTCCTTACGATGGTTCATTTATGGAACTCTTCTACACCGGATGGAGGATAGTACAGCAGTTCATAATGGCAGATGCTACCGTTCCTCAACCAGTTAATCTTCCAACACCTGCAGACCGACAAGTAGCTAAAGAACTTGAGATGCGTCGAGAGTTCCCCGTGATCGAAGTGGTCGCAGCACTGGAGGCACAAGCACAACGCGATCTTATCAAAGATGATACGATTCAGGTTAATACGACTACTGAACATGAGGCCGCTAGCATATTAAACGACCTCGCCATCGCTCCTGTTGCATCCATAACGACTTGAGACACAATAACAATTTTCATGATACGCGCATTGCCGTCCGTGTAAGGATTGCATTATGGGCTATGTAATTATTTTGGTTAATCACCGCTATCCACCTATAAATTAAAATGGTTAAAATGAGGGTAAAAAAATGACCACTGATGTAATCTTAATTGGCCAATGCAGAAAGCTGGGATTTGGGGACCAAGTCGGTGAATTAACTAACGATTTTTCGATCGTTTGTATTCGCATTAAAGATGAAGCATCACTAAATCTTCTACTTTCCTGAAAAACTACTGCTGAAATTGGCGAAAATGCATTCATTATCAACGAGGAAATACGTACTAATGATGGATCACCATTACCGGAAGATACATGTGGCTCGCTTGCTATAACATCATTGACAGAGGCATACGGAATTGCACTAATGTCTCTTGGTAACCCCAAAAGTATTCCGCGTATGAACGGATTTTCTGATAAAACGCCTATATATCTTTTTCACAAAGGAGATCGGGCTGAAATGCTCTAATAATAAGTACGTTTATCTATGGCATTTAAAATCCCAATAAATAAGCCATTTAACACTTACCTCATCGGCCCCAATGCCGCCGCATGTCCTCGCGTCTCCAGGCAACGGCAGCGGCGGCCCAGTGGGCACGATCCACAGCGATGTTACGTGCTCCGGTGAAGGGATAGGTAATCCGGCGACAATGGGGACGGGTGAATCGCGAGGTATTGGCGCACCATTCACCTGTCCCTACTCCGCGTGTCCCTACTCCGCCCCTCGCCGCCCCCGAAAAGCCCGCAAGGTCGGGTGAAGACGGGCGGGAGATCTGCGGGGGCAATGAGCCGGGACGAGATGAATCGGGCTTGACTCCCCATCAAGGCCGAAGTAGTTTATTCAGATAACTACATCTTCAGCATCTGTTTTTTCGGACAATTCATCATTTCGCAGTAGTTTTGCTTGGATTCGGGTGGTTTTTCCGAAAACGAAGTGAATGGCATGTGGAGATGGGGACGGGTGAATTGTGACGCCGTCACTCCGCAGAGCGCGTCCGCGCGGCGGACGGCGCGGGCCACCCGTCACCCCAACCAGCCACGCCGAGCTGGGGCTCGGCGTTCCCAGGGGGGGCGGACTATTGGGATTTATCCGCGGACTCCGCGGCTCCGCGTGAGATTATTGGGAAGAGTGGCGCAGTTTTTCCGGAAGGACAAACCCTCCCTCGGGATCAATGGGGAAATCGAGCACCTCGACAATGGCGTCGCGGTTCAAGGCGCCGCAGACATGCGGGTATTGCACGCCATACTCGGACATCTCCCATTTGATCTCCGGCACCGTCTTTGCGGTGTCAATGCACAACAGCACCCGATCCGGCTTGCCGCGGTAATAACAATTGGCCGCGTCAACCACGTCCTTGATCTGGGCGCAATGCAAAAACCCCAGTGACTCGAGCGACGGATCACGATAAAACGGCTGGCTTTGCTGGTTCAGCCAGTGCACCTTTTCGGCGATATGCAAGATAATCACGTCAACCCTTCACGTTTCCAGGTGCCCGGCGCGCCATTTTTCGCCCAGCCCATGAGCCGGCACGGTTCCGGAAACACGGTGCAAGCTCATAAAAAACGGCGGCAACACCGTTGCTGGCGGCCAATAGCTTAGTTCCGTTCAGCATGGTTTTCAAAAGCGACAATGGGGACGGGTGAATCGCGAGGGGGTGGCGCACCATTCACCTGTCCCGACTCCGCCTGTCCCGACTCCGCCCAACCGCTAAGATCTGCGACAATTGCCCTCGCCCTCCTTGCGTGATACAGTGCCACCCAGGCACGGCGGCTGATGCAGCTTCGGGATGGGGCATGGGGTTTGGATGACGGTAAAATGGTCGCAAAATGAAAAAACAAGGAGCAAAACGGTGGATCATCGGAGTAAGCATCCTTGTCGTTTTTGTGGCAATCCGCTTCACCGGGCCTGTCGATGATCAGATCAGCTACGCCGCCTCATCGGCGGCTTACTCTGGCGACATGCTGAAACTCCGCATCACCCGACTGCTGGGTGTTGATATTAACAGACCGGTATCCGGTCGAGGCCCTCTGATTGTGTCTGCTGCATGGAATGGGCAATTGAAGGTAATCCGATACCTGCTGGATGCGGGTGTAGATGTGGAGACAAAGGATAAATTTGGTGGCACCTCTTTGTCCAGATCCGCACAAGGGGGACAGATTGAAACGGTACGGATGTTGATCCATGCGGGCGCAAATGTGAATGTAAAGGATCTTGAGGGAGGCAACACTCCTATCGATCTGTGCCGCATGAACGCACGTCGATATGGCTTCGATCCGGAACCCATTATTGCGCTCATTGCCTCACGGGGAGGCAAGGCGAATACAACCAATAAAAATGAAAGCCAATAATCTGACCATCGCAACCTGGGTTCTTGCAGGACTCTTGATCGCCACAGTTCTGCTACTCGCCTTTGCGCCTCTCACAGAGGGCCTTTGCGACGGCGGTAGTATTCCGACCACAATTTTTCAGAATCCAGCGACTTTGGGACCAATGAACATTTTCGTCCATGTTGCTCTTTCCTCGGTTGGAATTACACATCCGACTGCTGAGTGTTTGATTCGAGATGGATTTGTCAATGCGGCTCTTTACCTGATTGGAATGGTCGTTTTTCTCGTGGCAGCGCAATGTCTGCCGCTTCGCTATGGTCTGTCGATTGCCTCAGTCCTTTTTTCCTTGTTCACCTACCCGACAATAGTCTGCATACGGGGGCTTGTCGAGGGGTGGGTTAAGTTACCAGCCTGGTCTCTGTTCGCTTTAGGAACCCTCTTTTCCAGTGGCTTCTTATGGTTAAAGTTGGTTGAGTTGCTCAGAAGCAAAAAAAGGGGTACGCACGATGGCGTACCCGCCGTGCAAACCCCGTGATGTTGGGTTTAATAATGAAGATGCCGCCAATAGTCGTTTTTGGGGTCATTTGCATCTTCTTGGCGGGCTGTGCTTCCATCATGGAAAGAAAAAGTGATGATCGCAAGGTGATAGGCCAAAGTATATGGGCATATGACCGAGGCCCTTATCCTGGTGTACGGTCATACTACGCACCCATCTTCAGAGAAGACGATGCGGCTGAACACGGCAATTCCGAAGCCGATCTCGCTGAGGTGGGAGGAGTGGGGGGAGCCATTACGCTTGGAATTCTTGTCACCCCGTTCTGGATTGCAGACAATATTTTATGCATCGGATTCGATACGATTTTTCTCCCGTACGACCTCGTGAGATGGAAGACGAAAGAAAACAGTGTCCAGGCATTGGGCCACCACGATGGGGACGGTTAACCGGCCGCCGGCCGGAGGCGGCGCCAGGCGCAGAGGGGAGGCTCGGTCGTTCCCGCGCGAACCGGGCGACGGGCGGGTTATTGGGTGACGGGCACGCCATTCCGGGGAATGGACTCGATTGACTTGAGGGACTCGGGGGACCGGAGTTGGGGATCAGGCGGGAAATGGCCGCTTACTCCCCTGCGCTCTCTGCGATCTTTGCGGTTAATATTTGGAATCACCGCAGCATTTCCCACGCGCCCCAGGCGGCCAGCAGGACGGCGGCCAGGCGCCGGCCCCAAAGCCGGGCCTGCGGGGTCCGCAGGCGGGCCGCCCCCAAACGGCGCCACAGCACCAGTCCCGCCCCGGCCGCCCCGGCCAGGCTCAGCGCGCCGCCCAGGCCGAGGGCGGCGCCGTAGAGCGCGCCGTCGGGCCAGCCCCGGGCCGCCAGGGCGATCTCGCCAAACACCGCCGGCCACGGGCCGCAGGGGGCCAGGCCGCAGCCAAACCCCGCCATGCCCAACGCCAACACGGGCAGCCAAAGTCCGCGTTCCCCGGGGCCGGCCGGCCCACCGACACGGCACGGCGCCGCCCCACCGACCCGACGCCACAGCCAGAGGCCGAGCAGGACCAGGGCGGCCCCGCCCAAGACGGGCAGCCAGCGCCCCGCCGGCCCCGCAAGCAGGCCGCGCAGCCAGGCACCCGACAGCCCCGCCAGGGCACCGCCCAGCGCGGCCGCCAGGACGCGGCCGCCGCCAAAGGCCGCCAACCGGGCTGCCACCCGCCATCCGGCCGCCCCGGCACATCCCAGCAGCAGCGGCGCGCCGCACCCCAGCGCGCACGGCCCCGCCAGCCCCAGGCCGAGGCCAATCCCAAACAACTGCATCGCGGTGATCCAAATATCCATAAGGAAATATCAAGGCCGGACCGTTTTGTTGCGTTGGGGCCACCCTATAAAAAAATGGTGCTCCTTAAAAGCACCTGCGCACCCCGCCTTGCGGGACGTTGACGCTAGACGAAACAAGAATTAGGTGCAAAAAATAAGATTCCTCTTGTCGGGAATACGTTTTTCCAGTGTGTGACAAGAACAATAAGGAATCTTCAATGGGAAAGTACAACGAGAAGTGGACAAAATCAACCGTTCGCACGGCCCTGTTGTTCAGCAATCCGGTTGAGCGCATTTCGTAGGACGAGCCAGGGGGCTGGGGTGCGTAAGGCCAAGGTGCCTAGGACACTCATGATGATTTCGCGGGTTTTCACGCCGCGTGCGGATTGGGAGCCGCAGCTGAGCTTGCGGGCGATGACGGTTCGCCGCAGGTGCCGTTCGGCGGTGTTGTTTTCCGCCGGGATCAGCGGGTCGTCTGCCCAGTGGTAGAGTTTGTCGGGGTTTTCCCGGAAGATGGCTTGGCAACTTTGGACGCCCGCGTGCCGCGGAACGCATAGACGAACGTGTCGACGCTCTTCAGCATCCAGGCGTAGCCGTTGTCCCCGTTGTTGCGCCAGGTGGTTTCGTCGCCAAAGATGCCCCCGGCGCCACGGATCTCGGCCAACAGCCGGGGAAGCACGGGTTCCTGCAGTTCTGCCAAGCGGTGCTGGGACTCGATGAGGGGGCTCTTGTTCAAGCCCATAATCCGGGCCAAGTGGCCACTCGTCAGCCCCTCCAGATAGTGGAGCGGAGCCGCCTGGGCCAGCGCCCCGTGGCAAGCGGGGCAGGAACATCCGGTCGACACTGTCACGTCGGGAAGCTGGGGCAGGTGTATCGTCCCTATCACAGTCCCGAATCCCCCGTCCCTATCGCATTCCTATCGCATTTCGAAACCCGCCCCGCCACGCCGGATGGTGGGTTCCCTCGATTTGCTATCGGGTTTGCAGTTTTTGCAATGTTGCAATGATCTCCCCTCTGGTATAGTCTTTTTATTTGTAGACGTTGAGGTGTTTTTCAAAAGTATATAAGCTGCCGGAACCGCATGCGAAAGCATGTCATGGAGTGCGGTGAGGATCACCGCCTTGGTTTTGGGCGCTGGAAGCGCCCCTTGTGGAGAGCCGCGGAGGAAGGCGGCATTCCATGCCGCACTCCATGGCGCACAGCGCGTAGAACCGAAATGGCCAGCCCCCCCTTGCCGGGATTTTTGAAAACACCTCCGTTGTGTGGTTTTTCCAAAGCCAATCCATGGGAGAACAGTGATAAAAACCTCGACTCTGGCCCTGAAGCGGCGGAGGTGGTGGCCTGCGGCCTGATACTCTCCCGTTCCAGCCGCCATCCCATGATGCCATATTCCCCCGCCGCCCCCCTCCGGCTGGCGGCGGCTGCCCAAGCCATGACCGGTGCTGTGCCGGCGGCCATTACGACACCCTCAGGTTCGGCCTGAAAACCGGCGAAGGATGACTTGATGTCCAAAGAACTCCTGCTCATTCCCCACAACCATTTCGATCCGACTTGGCGCCGGTGCTTCCAGCGGCCTGCCGTCCGCAACGGTTGGACCGTCCGGAGTTATGCCGACATTGAGGCCGCCTGCCTCGACCGCTGGCTGGAACTTGCCGGGGCCGGCTATTCCTACAGCGAAGGACAGGCGGCCATCCTCCGCACCTATCTTAAACGGCGTCCCGGGGCCAAGGCCGCCCTCCGGCAGCATGCCGCTTCGGGACGGCTCAATATTGTGCTGGCCGGGGAAACGGTCCAGGACTCGGTGATGCCGGCTGCCGAGGGGCTGATCCGCAATTTCCTCTCCGCGATGCCGTTGTACGAGGCCCTGGCGGGGGCGGGGCATCCCGCCCTCAAGCTGGCCTGGGTGGAGGACGCCTTTGGGCACAGCCCCAACTATCCGCAAGTGCTCAAGGGCGTCGGCGCCGAAGCGGCCTGTTTCATCAGTTACCGGCCGGTGGAAGGGGACATTTGGACGGGACTCGACGGTTCGGCCATTCCGAACTTTGACCGTCATCCGGCCACCACCTTTGGTTCATTTGCCAAGCATCCGCCCTGTCCTGAATGCCAGGGGCGCGGATGTGACGCCTGTGCCGGGACCGGCATGCGCTTTGCCCCGTTTGACATGGCGGGATTCGTACCGGCCGTTGACGAGGCACTGGCAAAGACGCCCGACGGCGGCTGGAGCGTGCTGCGCTTCTTCGCGGAGGAACAGCTGCCCTGCCCCGAACTGCCCGCACTGGTGCGCCAGTGGAATGCCGGACACACCGACCAGATCGTGTTCTCCAATTGGCACGAGGTTTGGAACCGGCTCAAGCCGGCGGCGGAAAAAGCCGGCGCGGCGGCCGGCTGCACCCCCGTGTGCGACCTCAATCCGGCCATGCCGGGCTGCCTGGTGACCCGCATCACATGCAAGCAGCGGACCCGGGCATCGGCGTACCGGCTGGTCGCGGCGGAGGCGGCCCTGGCCACGGCGGCGTGGGAGGCCGGACGCCCGCGGCGCCCCCCGGCTGACCTGGCCAAGGCCTGGCGCGGGGTCTGTCTCAACCAATTCCACGACGCCATCACCGGAACCCATATTGACACCGCCTACCGTGAATTGATGGCCCTGCTGGACCAGGCCGACACCATCGCCGGCAAACGGCTGCCCCGGCCGCCGCGGCAGGGGCCGCCGAAACGGCGATTCCGGCCCCTGGACGGCACCGGCGAGCACACCCTGCGATTGAACGGCCATGACCTGCGCTTCGACCTGCGCGGTATTCTGGAGATCACCACGGGCGGCCGGAATGTCTTCGGCCGCCCGCCCCGCCAGCTCAACCCCCTGCGGCGGGAAAACCGGATCGCCGAACTCATCCTCCAGCCGGATTTCGGCGACGCCTGGGGAACGCGCATCGCGCCGGACTTCACGGGCGCGGGCCCCGGCAACGGTTATGCGGACGTCTTCCTCGGCGACTACCATACCCGGGTCGAAACCGCCGGGGACGCCATCCGCTGGCACGGACGCTACCGGGGCGGCGACCACAAGGTCAGGCGGCTGACCTGGACCGTCACCCTGTCGCCGGCGGCGGACGGGCGGCGCCTGGACTTCGCCACCGAGATCGCCTGGGACACCGGCAGCCGGCGCATCCGCGTCTGGGTCCCGGTCGCCTCGGAAACCCCGGAGGCGCTCTACGAGGTTCCGTTCGGCTTCATCTCCCGGACCTATGACGCCGGAAAATTCGACTACTCCCAGTGGCAGGCCAACCAGTGCGATTTCGGCGCCCTCCACTGGGTGCGCAAGGAGATCGACCCGTCCTCGGGGGTGGTGCTCTTCAACCGGGGCATCCCGTGCAACCGCTGGGTGCCGGGACGCCTGGAACTCTCCCTGCTGCGCTCGCCGGAATGGAATTTCTCCTGTGTCGAACCGGGCAGCTACGAATTCTGGGACAGCGACGGCCAGCGCGACGCGGGACGCCATGCCTTTGAATACGCCATCCTGCCGTACACGGCCCCGCTGTCCCACGGCGACGTGGTCCGGATGGGCTATGACTACAACCAGCCCGCCCCCCTCCGGCCGCCGTTCACGGTCGCCGGCGATGTCGTGGTCACCGCCTGGAAACTGGCCCAGCGGGGTGATGCCTGGGTGCTCCGCCTGCAAGACGCCAGCGGCGCGGGCACCGCGGTTCGCCTCGACTTCCCGTCCCCGCGCCAGGTCACGCCCTGCGACCTCCTCGAACGCCCCACCGCGGCGACCGCCGAAGCCGCAACCACATGGCAGGGACAGCTGCACCGCCACGGCATCCAGACCCTGCTGATCCGGTAACCTCAAAAATCCACCGCCTGGAGCCGCCCGTCCCGGGCGGAACGCTGGCGTTACCCCGGCCCCGCCCGTCACACGGCGCGCCGCTTCATGGCCGGCGTGCCGGCTTGCCGCCGCCGGCCGGCAGCCGGTAATGCCCCGTAATCGGGTACGTGAAGAGAATGTCCTCTTCCTGGGCGCCATTCCCGATGTAGGACAGTTTCCGGTAGGCCGGATCATACCCCACCGTGACGCCGACCTGCGCGCGGGCGTCAGCCACCACTTGAACGGTGTCAACCCCGGCCACCGCCTGGGCGGCAACCACTCCCATCACCGCCAACGTAACCTGCCATCTGTTCACTTTGGCTCCCCGCGTTGCCGGTCTACGCGTGGTCTCCCCCCATCTGTCCCGGAAGGCTATTGCCGCCGACGGGATGCGGTCCGGGGCCGAAATTCTAGCCACAGGAGGCACAAGAAAATTCGGCGGTGTGCCGGACTTCGGAGCTTTCCTTGTGCTTCTTGTGGCTAAAAACATGGGGAACCCAGAGCGCGAGGCAATCGCTTGGCACAGTGGACACCGTTCTTTTGTGCGGGCGCCGCCGGCGGAAATCTCAGGACGCCCCATGGCTGCAGTTCCTGGCTTTGGGCGGGGTTTGACAGCCAGCGGCCCCCAAGATAAGATTACCTCAGCGGCAGAACGTCAGGCGGGGCGCGTCCGCTCCGCCGTTGAAAAGGGGCAAAACATGCGGTATCTCACCTTGAACGGCACCGGGCACACAGGGTGGCGGCACCAGCCGGCCGGGGTTGCCGTGGCGGCACTGTGCGGCCTCGCGGTGGTGCTGGCCGCGCCCCGCGTGGACGCGGTGGTTTACGACTACCTGCTTCCGGGCGTCGATTACGCGAACCAGACCGGTTACTACGACGTGAACAAGGTTTTTGACGGCCACGACGACCTGTTCTGCTGGTCGTTCGCGGCGGCGAACCAGCTGCAGCGCTGGCAGGACAAGCAGGATCCCGCGATCATCGCGGCGAAGGGCATCCCGAACGGCCATTCCGGCATGCAGTCGGTCTACTCCCTCGACATCGCCCACACGTTCGCCCAGTCATGGGAGAAGGGAACGGGGTTTGAACTGCGCGCCTTCACCTGGTGGATCACCGGCCAGAACATTCCCGGTACGCCGGTCGACCCGGTTGCGGAAGTCGCGGGGCCGGTTGCGCCGGGCGGGTTTTGGGCGGACTACGTGCCGCCGGGCAGTTATCTCGGGGCGATGGTCAATGTCGACCAGACGGAGCCAACCACATACCTGTTCGACTTGATCAAGACCAACGTGGAAAAAGACCGCGGGATGACGCTCAGCATCGGCGGGCACGCGATCGGGTTGTGGGGCGGCGGCTACGACACCGAACAGGGGACCTACTGGCTCTACATCACCGATTCCGATGACCGGGCGACGATCCTCTACCAGTCGGGGGTCCACCTCGACCAGTTCAACCACTGGCGTTTCAACGACGGCGAGCGGTTTGCCGGCGATGTCGTCTCCAAGCTGACCTACCTTGACCTTGGCGTCGTGCCGGAACCGGCGGCCGGCCTGCTGCTGGGGGTGTCCGCCATCGGACTGGCGGCGGCACGCCGCAGGCGGCGCTACTGACGGCCACCCGGACCGTGTGCCGAACAGTGGAGAACGGGACCGGCGTCACTCCTCCAACGTCACCGCCATCGAGCCCGTCTGCCACACCTGCTCGCAATAGGTGCGAATGGAACGGTCGGAGGAGAATTTGCCCATGCGCGCCACGTTGAGGATGGACTTCCGGGTCCATTCCCGCGGCTGGCGCCACAGGCCGGCGACCTGGTCCTGGCAGTCGACATAGGCCTGGTAGTCGGCCAGCACGAGGAAGGGATCGTGGTTGAGCAGGTTGTCCACCAGCGGCCGGAACAGGGCGGCATCGCCGCCGGCCAGGGCGCCCGAGGCGATGAAGTCGATGACGGCGCGGAGCGTGCCGTTCTGCTCGTAGCGGTCGCGCGGCCGGTAGCCGCCGGCCTTCAGCGCCGCCACCTGGCCGACGTCGAGCCCGAACAGGAAGAAATTCTCCGCCCCGACCTCCTCGCGGATCTCCAAATTGGCGCCGTCCAGGGTGCCGATGGTGAGGGCGCCGTTCAGCGAGAACTTCATGTTGCCGGTGCCGGAGGCCTCCAGGCCGGCGGTGGAGATCTGCTCGGACAGGTCGGCGGCCGGATAGATGTGCTGGGCGTTCTTGACGTTGAAATCGGGGAAGAAGGCGACGGTCAACCGGTCGCGGGTGACGGGATCGTGGTTCACCGTGTCGGCCACGGCGTGGATGAGCTTGATGATGAGCTTGGCCATGGCGTAGCCCGGGGCGGCCTTGGCGCCGAAGACGAAGGTGCGCGCCGGCACGTCCGCCCGCGGCTCGCGCTTCAGGCGCAGGTACAGGGTCAGGATGTGCAGCACGTTGAGGTGCTGGCGCTTGTACTCATGCAGCCGCTTGGCCTGGATGTCGAAGAGCGATTCGGGGTTGGCCAGCACGCCGGTGCGCTCGCGGAGAAGCGCGGCCAGGCCGCGCTTGGCGGCGAGCTTGACCGCGCGCCACTGCTTCTGGAAGGCGGCGTCCCCGGCCGCCGCCTCAAGCCGGCGCAGGCGGTCGAGGTCGCTGAGCCAGCCCTCGCCGATCCGTTCGGTGATGAGCCGGGCCAGGGGCGGGTTGCTGACCGCCAGAAAGCGCCGGGGGGTGACGCCGTTGGTGACGTTGAGGAATTTTTCCGGCCACAGCTCGGCAAAATCGCGCAGCACGGTCTCCTTCAGGAGCTCGGAGTGCAGGCGGGCAACGCCATTGACATGGTGGCCGCCGACGGTGGCGAGGTGGGCCATGCGGACGTAGCGTTCGCCGCCTTCGTCGATCAGCGACATGCGGGCGACCCGGGCGTCGTCGCCGGGGAAACGGGCGCGCACCTCGTCGAGGAACCGCCGGTTGATCTCGTAAATGATTTCCAGGTGCCGCGGCAGCAGCCGGCCGAACAGCGGCACGGACCATTTTTCCAGCGCCTCCGGCATGAGGGTGTGGTTGGTGTAGGCGACGGTGCGGCGGGTCACGTTCCAGGCGGTGTCCCAGTCCAGCCGGTGGGTGTCGACCAGCAGCCGCATCAGTTCCGCCACCGCAATGGCGGGATGCGTGTCGTTGAGCTGAACTGCCCACTTCTCATGGAACCGATCGAGCGGCCGTTTCAGGAACAGGTGGACGCGGAGCATGTCCTGGAGCGAACAGGAGACGAAGAAGAACTGTTGCTGGAGGCGGAGGGTCTTGCCCTGGATCACGTCATCATTGGGATACAGCACTTTGGTGATGTTTTCCGAGACCATCTTGTCCTCGACGGCCCGGTAGTAGTCGCCGTGGTTGAAGGCGGCAAAGTCGAACGACTCGACCGCTTCCGCCTTCCACAGGCGCAGGCGGTTGCAAGTGCCCACGCGGTAGCCGAGAACGGGAGTGTCATAGGCCACGCCCTTGACGACGGTGTTGGGTATCCAGCGGACGCCGTAGCGCCCCCGGTCGTCGGTTCCGGCCTCGGTGTGGCCGCCGAACGGAACATCGTAGGCGATCTCGGGGCGGGGAATCTCCCAGGGGTTGCCGTGGCGCAGCCACTTGTCCGTGGTCTCCACCTGCCAGCCGTCGCGGATGGCCTGGTCAAAGATGCCGAACTCGTAGCGGATGCCGTAGCCGATGGCGGGCACCTCAAGGGTGGCGAGGGAGTCCAGGTAACAGGAGGCCAGCCGGCCCAGGCCGCCGTTGCCCAGCCCCGGCTCCTCCTCCTGTTCGATCAGGGCGTCGAGGGAGAGGCCCAATTCCGCCATCGCCTGCCGCGTCTGTTCGGTAATGCCGAGATTGAGCAGGTTGTTGGCCAAATGCGGGCCGGGCAGGAATTCCGCGGAGAGGTAGCAGACCACGCGCGCATCCTGCTCATGGTAGGTGTCCAGGGTGCGGACGCCTTGGTTGAGGACGCGGTCGCGGACGGTCAGGGCCAGCGCCGTGTAGGCGTCGTTGCGGGTGGCGGCGACGGGCGCCCGTCCCATGGCACAGAACAGGTTGTCGAGGAAGGCCTGCTTGAGGTCGGCCGTCGTCAGGCCGGTACGGATGCCGGCCGGGGAATGAACGGCGCGAGGGGCGGCGGACGACGGCGGGCGGGAAGCTGGCATGACCGTGGTCTCCCTTGATTCGGTTCGGGCTTCCGGAGAACCGGTGAAGCATGCGGCCGTGGTGTTGGGAAACCATACACCCGCCGCGCGCCGCATGCCATCGCCCCGCCCCGCCTGCCCCATGGCAGCCCCCTCCACAGGCGGCACGCCCGTGCCTACAGGAACCCCTTTCCTCTTCTGTGGCGGCGCCGCATGAGGCAGGGAGAAAGATGGAGCCAGCGACCGGGATCGAACCGGTGACCTCATGATTACAAATCAAGTGCTCTACCAACTGAGCTACGCTGGCCTGTGGGGCGTCAGGGACGGGGGATAATGTAACCGCCTCACCGCCGGCTTGCCGCCCGGTCTGATTTCTGCCACTCACGGGAGATGGATTTTTACTGGAGCGGCGCCGGTGCCAGGCGCCCCACGATGGAATGAAACTCGTCACCCAAGGTGAGACAGGCAATCTTGCCTGTCCTGGCCTTCCGCAGGGTTGCGGCGCGACGGACGCCCCCGGTCCGCCCGAGGCCGGGCGACACCCTCAATAATTCACCCCAAGACGATTCGCGTGCGAGAGACGAGCGCGAGCGCCGCTACGCTGAGCGCGAAGGGCCGGTTGGCTTGGTTTTTTTCGCGCTCGCGTTCGATCATCGCACATCGAATGGCGTCACCCCAGTCATGCCGGCGAACGGATCCTCAAGGAACCCCCGACGAAAGTGCCATGCGCCGCACAGCCGCGGCTACAGGCGTACCGTCTAAAAAGCTTCAGCCGAACGAAGTATAGTACGCGGCATGGACCGCACCGAGGCCGAACGCCGGATAATTGAACTCCGCCGCCAGCTGGAGCGGCACAACCATCTTTATTATGTGCTGGCCGCGCCGGAGATTTCCGACCTGGAATACGACCGGCTGCACCGCGATCTGGCGGAATTGGAGCAGGCGTTTCCCGACCTGATCACGCCCGACTCGCCCACCCAGCGGGTCGGCAACGACCTGCTGGCCGGGTTCGTCACCCGCCGCCACGCGGTGCCCATGATGAGCCTGGACAACACCTATAACGAAGGCGAGCTCCGCGAGTTCGACCGGCGCGCCCGTGACCTGCTCGGCGTGCCGGCCATCGCCTACAGCATCGAGCCGAAGATCGACGGGGTCAGCATTTCACTGCGCTATGAGCACGGCCGCCTCGTCCACGCCCTGACCCGCGGCAACGGCACGGAGGGCGACGACGTCACCGCCAACGTGCGCACCATCCAAGGCGTGCCGCTGCGGTTGCGGACGCCGCAGCCCCGGCGGTGTGGGAGGTGCGCGGCGAGGTCTACCTGGCGCGGCAGCGTTTTCTGGAACTGAACGCCGAGCGCGCCGCCGCCGATGAGGCGCCCTTTGCCAATGCCCGCAACGCCACCGCCGGCACGCTGAAACTGTTCAATCCCCGGGAAGTGGCGCGGCGCCGGCTGCAAGCGGTGTTCTACGGCTGCGGCGAGATCACCGGCACCACCGTGGGCACCCAGGCGGCGCTGTT
>Ga0265297_10005035_pt1 | contig 20723 bp, 23 predicted proteins | sample Munlanlwell13791_FD_192502 | JGI IMG/M metagenome (GOLD analysis project Ga0265297, IMG submission 192502) | Leachate microbial communities from a municipal landfill in Southern Ontario, Canada - Leachate well 137-91 | ecosystem: Engineered > Solid waste > Landfill > Unclassified | place...
AAGTATTTCTCAAACTCTGGTCTCTTATAAATTGTGTATAAAGTCATATTAAATATATTAACGTGAGTTACTTCATATCCTTCTACTCCTGTAACTACAGCTATTCCAACAATAGCAGCAGCAGGCTTGTCATAAGGCTCATAATATCTTGTTTCTCCTTCTTTTAAAGGAGGTAAGTTTTTAAAACATTCAATAAATTCTTCAACTGTGTTGCATAATTTTTCTTCTTTCAATGCACTCATAATATCTTTAATCCTTCTTTCATTCTAGAAATAAATTGTTCATATCCTTCATCTTTAAATTTAGCTATTCTCTCTTTCATTACAATTGGGTGAGTGCCTTCAAATTTCTTTATATTTTTTTCTTTAATATGATTTTCAAAAAGATACAGATAATCGCAATATTCTTCTCCAAACTTTTCTTTCATTTCTTGCATCTTTGGATCTGGGAAACCTATATCTTTAAATAACATTTGAAAATCTATTTCTTTCTTAAATCCTGAATATCCATCATGAACTTTTCCATAATGATATACCATAATATCCGTACTTAATATCTCTTTAGGGTTTCCTCCATCTAATTGACATGCATCTCCTACTAATTTCCAATTACTCCCTCTTTTATGTATTCTATTTATTTCAGCATAACAAAAAGGAAACGTGGTAGAATAATTACACATGAAATGAGTATACTTAGTAGTTAATGCAGAAATATTCATGTGATGTTTCTGAATCATTTCTAACCATGTTCTTATATTTTCATATTGATTCTCGTGGAGCACTTCATCCGATTGAATATAGTACTTCCATTCAGTTTCAAGAAAAGTAGAAGCATAATTACCTATTTTAGATAATTCTGTAAAATGAGTAGCCCAAGGATATTGATATATTTTAATATCAACCTTTTTTCCATGTTCTTCTTTAAATTTTAATAATTCTTCATATGTATTATCTTTGTCACTAAAACACTCTACTATAACTAATTGTTTTATTATAGGCAATACTGAAAGAAGAGATTCTCTCCAAGGATAATCATAATAATCTCCATTCCTTATAAAAGTATATGCTCCTAAAGAATCAATCATGCCTTTCTCCTTCTTTTATAATAAAATATTATTTAAAAGTAGATAATTATTATTTATAACATCTTTAAAAATTTCTAATAACTTAATATATTCCTAACGTAGGTTTATTCATTTTTTATAAGTCCTCTTAAATTTTTAATAACTTCTCTAACATCTATTTCTTGATCAACTTCAAATCCATCAAATCTTTTATCTCTCCAAGAACCATCATTACACGCCCAAACAATATCACCATTACAATTTCTAATTCTAATAATAGTATTTACTAATATAGCAATTTTAAAATCTTCTACTTTGGTATTACTTTTATCCACTTCATCTAAATAATTTAATACCTCTTTGTTATTCATTTTACCATTTTCTCCTACTATACTTTTTAAGATCCAAAATTACTAAATCACAAGTATTTAAAATATTTTTAATTAATTCATCTGCAGAATATGTTGGAATAGTTTTAAATGATTTAATATAATGCTTAATAATTCTGAAATCTGCAAAATCTTTTCTTAAATTTTCCAACATTTCATAATTATCTTTCTCTAATCTTTCAATTTTCTTTTGTAAATTTTTCATGTTTATACCCTTACTTTTGTCTTTATTATGTTTTAGAAATAAAATATATACTACAAGCAGCTAAAATAACTCCTATAGCTGTATCTATTGTAAATTTATTATTACCAAATAAAATGTATATTATAGCTAACATAACAATATATTTTACTTCATAAATAGAACTTACCATAACTCCTTGATTTCTAGTTATATAATACCATAATAAAGAAGTTACACAAGTACCTACATATATTATAATCCATATTAAATATTTTGAATCAGAACTAAATTTTACAAAATCTGATTTTAAATCATTATTAAAAATTAATGAACCTATAATAAAAAGAACAAACCCCTCACATACCCATACTAATAAAAATGTTAAGTAAGAAAAATTATTAACTATTTTTTCATAATAAATGCATCCAATAGCAGTAGTTAACCCTAGTAATATTCCTAATATTTGAGATTTTAACTGGGTCATGGTTTTAAATTATCTTTCTGTATTTTTTCATTAGCCATTTTAGTTACTTTCTCTCTTATGTTTTGTTTTTCATAACTATATCCTGACCATTTCTCTTTCAAATTTTCATTCTTTTCTTTAGTAACTTTACCTCTATCCATTCCATCTTTCGTTTTGCCAATTCCTGTTATATGTACATTAATAGGAAATAGTCTAATTAAAGGTTGTTTGCAATGTTCACAAGAAATTACCTCAGATGGATGAAAAATATAATGTTCAAAAGGTTGATTATAAGCTCTACATTCTTTATTACTGCATCTAAAGTTATATAAAGGCATCACAAATCTAAATTTATTCTTCTTAAAAAATTTGTTAATTTTAATTTAGTAGCTTCTTTACAATATTTTCTAGAAGTATTAAGCGTATTTAATAATATCACCTCTAACTCGTTTTGTTTCATAGATAACACTTTATTAACTACTCTATTTAATTCCCCATAATCATCATCAGCTACGTAAAAACAATTTTTATCGTTTTCCATAAACTCCGTCCCTCCTCCACCGCTAAATCCAATAACTAAAGTTTTAGAAGCCATCGCTTCAAGAGGAGGTAATCCAAATCCTTCAGGAAATGAATGTGCAAAGAAAATATCAGTATTTCTCAGCTCTTCTGCAAACTCTTCTTCACTCACATCATCTAATATTTTAAATTCTAATTTACCTTCATAATAATTTTCAGGAACAAAAGATTTTAATTTCTCTACCGCTTCTTTTCCTCCTTTTCTTGCTTGAACTAATACCTTATATGGAAATTCTTTAAATTTTTGTTCTTTAGAAGGATAAAAAATTTCAGGCCTGACAAAAGGTTCTATAACAAAAGCACTGTCAAATCTTATTTTTTTCTTAATATAATTAGTTCCACATAAAATCCATTTATCAAAATAATTATAAAAACCTCTCCAGAATACATCTCCTTGAATGTAACAAAGATGATGAAAATCCTTAAAACTATTATTTAATATATCAGGGTCTTCCCACCCTATCACTAGTACATCTTTCCTTTTCTTTTTATCTTGATATCCTAACTCTTTTGCTTCTTCATAACTTAGAATTTTTCCAACGTTTCTCTTAAACCATTTAGGAATTTTATCTTTATTAGGAAATGCTATTACAGATTTTATATTAAGATCTCTTTCAATCTCACACAAATCGTAGTGAACTTTAATCCCTCCGCAACATTTTTCATTTTCCGGTAATACATGAATTATCATTTTAAATAACTCCAACTTTTACCTAATTTAATATATGAAATTGTAGTACTGCTTACATTAAATTGAAGAGCAATTTGTTTAATATTTAAAATATTATCAGCTAATAATTTTCTTATTTGAAAAACATCTTTTTCCGTTAACTTACTATTTGAATTTCTCTCTCCTCTATGATACTGCAATTTTGGATATATAATACTTTCATCTAATATATGTTTCCACACTCTTCCTTTTTTAATAGCGCAAACTCTTTCTTTACAAATACCAAACTTTTTAGCAATTTCTTTATGTGGGATTCCTTCAAGAGCCATTTTCCTTATTTCTTTAACATCTTGTTCTAATAATTTACTCATAGGATGATTCTCACCTTTGTAACTATTCTGAGGTTTACTCTTATGGGGGTTTAATAAACCTGTATCAATGGCGTGTTTATTGTTTTCTGCAACCGTAACCCATTCTAAATTTGTACTTACATTATTTCCTTTATTACCATCTTTATGATTAACTACTAATCCTTCCTTGTATCCTTCAACAAAAGCTTTTGCTACTAATTTATGCACATTACAAGAAAACTGAGTCTTTCCTGGCATACATAAACACACCATAAAGTATCCATCTATATCATAATTTAATTGAAGTAATCTACCTTTGAAAAATCTATGTCTTCCATTTTTAATAATTATATTTCTGTCCAAAGATTTAATTTTACCTAAATTTGATACTTGGTAAAATCCTTCATATCCTTTAATATCTTTCCATATTTCATTTAATGCAACCATTAAGATACTTCGCACGGTATTATATTTTCAGGTAGTGTATGAATTATCATTTTAACATCTTTATTGCTTCTTGAAGAATCTCTTTAACTCTTGTAATAACTTCTGTATTATGTAATTCTTCCTTATCTACTACTTCTCCCCAATCTAATTTACAAACTTTTCCATCTTTTAATCCAATTTTAATCCAATTTTAATATTATAATCAGGTTCTATTACTTGTAAGAAATTATTATTTTCCATCTCTTTTTTCCTTATAAAATTCTTCAACATCGTTAGCAAATCTAATTAAGGTTTCCCCTAATCTTTTAGTTTCCGTAATTCCTATTAAATCATTAGTATCTTCATCTGTTCTACAGGGAGCCCACGTATCTTCGACTTTATATTTTCCTGTTATAAGTATTTTAACAGCTTCTATAATTCTCCACTTAATCCTTTTCCACAACTTTAATAATATAAAATCTTTAGGTCTCCAACTTTCATAATCCCCTCTCCACACAATCATATCTAAAGATATATCAATATCAATTTGAGGTTCTTTTCCTTCTGTAGGAGTAAGCCATCCCCAGAAGTTTTTTCTTACAATAAGTAAATGATCTTTACTATGACAATCACATTCAAAATATTCATTTTCATGTTTCTTTAGCATAGACACATTCCTAATTCTTTATAAGGTAATGTTTTATTATAATCAATACCTAATTGTTTACATAATTTTTTAAATTCTTCTAAATTTAGATCTTCAGCTTGCATATTTAACCACAATTTCCATCATAATTAATATCATCAATTTCCATCTCAAAAAATTTAGGATTCTCTTGTTTGTCTTCTCTATAAATTAAACAATCAATAAAATACAATTTAGTCTTATCATCAACCGTAATTTCTTTAATATCTTCCAACGGTGTGTGTCCTACTACTTGAATTATGTTATGTAAAGGACTTTGAATTAATTCAGATATATCACACCAAAAAACTCCTCCCCACTCCTCAGGTCCTCCTCTACTCTTACCTATTCTCATTAATAACTCAGATTTTCTACTCCATAGTTTGTTTAATAAATCTGCATAATTACAAGAACTTTCATTTTTATGAAATTCTTTTAATACTTTATCATAATAATTTTGAGTTAATCCTGCGTGAGTAACTAAAATATTACCTTTTTGCCAAGCAAGTTGAAATAAATGTTTATGCTCTTCATATAAATTATTTACTTTCCATACTAAACTAGAACTAAATCCTGATCCTTTCATATAATCATAATAAGGAGTATGCCAAAGAAGATAGTGAATATCGTGATTACCTAATAAAAGTTTAACTTTATCTTTATTGTTTTCTGCAAAATATAATATATCTTTAAAATTATCTAACTGTTGTTTATGAGTGATTGTAAAACTATCAAAATAATCACCTAAAAAAACGAATAAATCACTTTCTTTATCTATTACTTTTTTCCATAAATCTTCACCATGTAAATCTGCAATAAAAGTAACTTTCATTTATTTCCTTATAAAAATCTATTTCCTATTCTTCAAAAATTAAATCTTTCGCTAGTTTACCTATATTTTCCACACTATACTGTTGTGCTTTCTCCCAAGCTCTTTGTCCTTTACTTTTAATATTATCTCTTTTATTATACAACTCTCTAAAAATTTCTACTAAATGCTCTTCACTAGGTTCTGCCCATTTACCTCCTATATAGTTTTGAAAATAAGGAAGATACTGAAGAGGAATATCAGTTAATTTATAATCAATTAACCATCCTAAACTATCATCTACAATATCTGTAATTCCACTATAACCGGTTACTATAGAAGGGATTCCTAGTGCGCCTGCTTCTAAAGCTGGTAATCCGAACCCTTCTGCTCTTGTTGGTAACACAAAAACATCAAAGTTTCTTAAAAAATCTGGAATCAACCTATCCTCTAAAAAATTAGTAGTAATTAAAATAGTGGGTTTGTTAAATGTTTTACCAGTAATGCTGTCAATCCATTGACCTATAGAAATCTTCTTTTGTTCTAAAATCATTTTCATAGAAAGAGCATGTATAGTTAATGTAACATCATCATTATTACTAAAAGCTTTACAAAAAGCTTTTATTAATGTCTCAGGAGCTTTTCTCTCTCCAAAATGAAACATTGATACAAAATTTAAACTTTTTAATCCATCAATATGTAACTTATTTCCCTCTCTCTTAAAATAATCTAAATTTACAGAATTAGGAAGAACAAACACTGGTTTTTTTACACCGCATTCTACCATAACATTCCTAAAAAATGTAGATGTTGTTAAAACTTTATCTACATTATTTAATTGTTCAACCCAGTTCTTATTTATTCTTGTACTTTCTCCTGTAGTATGAGCAATGCGTTGCTTTCCTGGAGGCATCAAATACATATGATCTCCTTCACAAGATCTCAATACAACTCTATTCCAGTAATCATTTGGTTTTTGTATCATTTCTTTCACTTCCCAATCAATCATATTTTGTTTATCATAATGATATTCAACCGGAGCTATAGATACATCAACTCCGTTCCTTTTTAATCCTTTTGCTAAATTTCGCATAACCATCGTAAAAGACCACTCTCCATAGATTTGAGAAGTAATAAGAAGTTTGTGTGGATTATCACTTACATATTCATCTTCTTCTCGTTTTAAATAAAATTTTATTTGAGATTGATCTGAAAGTTGTTTACTTTTTTCTTTATCTTTCATTAAATATTCCTTCTAATAGTAAATAATTATCTCTTACACATCCTCTTACTCCTTGAACTGAGTCTAAAGAAAATCTAAACAAAGTATATCCTGTTTCTTTAGCTATTTTTTCTTTTAAAATATCCACCTCTTTTCTTTTTCCTATAGAATGCCAATATTCTCCATCTAACTCAAATAAATAATTTTTATACTTATAATCAAAACATCTTCCTTTAATCCATTTTGAGTGTTCTAGTTTAATATTGAAAATCTTCTCAATTTCTTTACCCCAAGCTATTTCAGATTTGGAAACATGAGATCCTTTTCTTCCTTTTTCTTTAGTAGTTTTTAATATAGAAAAAGACTGTTTCTTTTTTTGTGTATCCGTTATTCTCCTACCTATATTTTGTTTTCCGTATTTTTCTTTTCTTTCTTGTCTAGTTAATGAATATATATTATCTAATACTGTTTTACTAATTTTTTGTTTTTGTTCTTCTGTTTGAGGAATTCCTTTATTCCATGCTTTTCTTCCTTTATGAACTTTAGACATCTTTTGCTTTGATTCTTCTGTATGTTTAAATCCTTTCATGGATTCTACTCTTTTACTTACACATTCTCGCGATTGCTTTGTTCCTTTGAGTAGTGTTTTTCTGTGTTCATTTGTGCACTCTTTAGAACAATATTTTCTTTTTGAACATTTCAAAGCACTAAATAGTCTATTACATAAAGGATTGCTACAGACAATATCTTCTCTCTTTGAGGTATCTTTTTTAGGTATAAAATAAACAGGATGTCCTTTAAATAAAGAACTTAAGTAATCATTCTTACATTTTTCAGAACAAAATTTTTTTTGTCTGAAGGTAAACATTCAAAACCTTTGTTACATTTTATATTTTTACATATTCTAATTTCTCTAACTTTTCTTCTCTTTCCGATTAGTTTACCACTTATTTTTAACTTAGTTTCTTCTGTACAAGGAATATTCTTATGTTTATCTCCTATCTTTCTTTTAGTTTCTTCCATACAATGTCTACCATATGAAGGATGATTTTTACCTTTATACCTAATTTTAAAATGTTGATTCTTGCAATCTCTAGAACAATAAACTCTTCTGTTACTGAAAAAATCTTCAAACTCTTTTTTACAAAGAGGATTTTTACAAATAAAAATAGTTTTTGTCATAATGCAATACTAACTACTTATATTTTCATAATGAATCATTTTCGCAAAAGGGGTGTAAAATGTTTTATACCCATACTTTCTTAAAGTATAAGATAAATCCACTTCATCAAAGTACATGAAAAATTGTTCATCAAATATACGTCCTTCTTTCTCTAAAAGAATATTAATTGTTTCTCCTTTTAAAAATAAACAAGCTCCAGTACAATACTCCATCTCTTTAGGTTCAGTAACATCAAGATATAAATCATCTCTTTGACCTGCTCCTATGTGCTGACCCCATCCGAAAACATTGAGAAAAGCTCCGCCATGTTGTAAAAGGCTATCTGGAAATAGTAATTTACCTCCTACAATACCTATGTCATCTCTGCTGTAAGCTGTTCTTACTAAATTATCTATACAATCTTTCAAAAGAATCATGTCATTATTTAATATCAAAAAATCACAATCTACATACTTCTCTTGAGTAAGTTTAATTCCTACATTAGTTCCTCCTCCATACCCTAAATTATCATTACAATTAAAGTAACTTAATATTAATTTTGGGTTACTAGATTTATACTCTTCACTACTCAAAAAAGAGGATGTGTCATCAGTAGAAGCATTATTTACTACAAATACAATAATAGTATCTATTTCTTTTGTATTCTCTCTTTCTTTTTTTATTGATTCTATGATTTGTTTTGTATAAAAAAGTTGATTATAGACAGGAATGATAATTGCAAGGTTTTTCAAAATATACACCTCTGTTTTTTAATAACCGTCATTTTGATATTGCTTTTCGTTTTAAATGCTGTATAACTAAAGTATGAAAGGAATTTCATATATACTATAAGGTAGTTAAATGTGATTGTTTAACTATTGCTTCAAGAATAGCTTCTTGTTCTGTCTCCCCCTCTCCTGTAATAGAAAAAGATTCCTCTGAAGATTTATACAAAACACTTATTTTATTTGAAGAAGGAAAATAAGAAGTTAATTTTTGAATTAAGTTATATTTTTTAATAAATTTATCTTCTAATAAATGTAATTGTGTAAAGTTGGTAAGAGGATCCCATATTTCTAATAATCCTTTTAGAATAGTTACATTACAACCTTCAAAATAATATATTTGTATATCAAATATTTTTCCTAATTCTCTACTTTGCTCTCTAGATAATATCATGCTAAACACACTCGATGAACAATAGTTTAAAGAATTTTTTAATTTTAAATAATAAATTTCTTTTTGGAGGGATATAAGGAATAGGGGTAGAGTTTTTATGAATACGTAATGCTCTATTACAAATTTTACCTAAAAGAAATGAATAATCTTTTTCACCATCTTCATACGTCATATAATATCTCCTATATTATATCTCTTATTATAATCGCTGATATAAATAATATTTTAAATATAGTATATATTTATATTTATATGTTAATCGCACTTATGTGCGTTACAACGCTTATTATACAATTGATTTTCAGATTTTTTCACAGATACAAAAAAATTTTTTAAAATTTTTTATAACTACGTTATTTATCAACGAAAAAAGTTTGTCATTTAATAAAAAACATTAATAAACATACATTAACTTATTATAATATATAACTTTATCAGAATTGCTAAAGCAATTCTGATAATAGCTGTCTAAAGACAGCTATTAAAAACAATTTTCTTTTTTAAACCTTCTCTACGAGAAAGGTATTCTTAGAGGAATTATTTTCTAATTGCGTTCCTAATTCCTCAAATAAAGAAACCAGTTTTTTATACAGGAAATTTTTATTGTAAGTTTTTCTAAAAATTTCTCCCTGTTCCTTAGCTCTTTTTTTATTAGAAAGAGGATTTTCAACTAAATCTTTCATTTTTCTTTTAGCATCTTCTATATTAGGATAGGCCCATACCATATCTGGAGTGAAAAACTTTGTAGCTACTGCACTGTAAGGAACTTGTTTAAGAGTGAAATCAATTAATTTTGCATTAGTAGAGTTCAAGTAATGCATCTGACCTCCCCATCCTGTAACAGCTGTAGGTAAATTACAAGCTATAGCTTCTGCAATTCCTCTTCCCCATCCTTCTCCTGAAGTTAAAGATATAAATCCCGTTATTTTAGGATGTTTATATAAACAAGCCATTTCTTGATTAGTTAAATTACCGTGAACTAAATGTATTTGAGGATATTTTTTATTTTGTTTTAAATCTTTTAATCTTTCTTTTAGTATTGTAAAATCTACTGTAGAATTGTTATTTATGTATGTTTTTAATACTAATCCAACTTTTGAATTTCCTTCAAAAACCTTTAAAAAGGTATCTACTAATAAACCTATCCCTTTTCTATCCTCCCCTATACCTCTACCTAGCCATTGACCGATACTTAATAAATTAATAGGTTGTTCTATATCCTTTAAGAGATCATTCGTTATAACTGAAGTATCATCGTTAAAAACAGAAGTATCAACGCCTTCTTCAACTACCTCGATTCTTGATGTTACCCCACTTATTTGAAATACTTCTTTTACAAAATTGGAAGGAACTATTACTAAATCTACTCTATTACATCCCTCTACCCACTCTTTTGTGATTTTATCTGCTTCCAATCCTGCAGTAATTCCAATATTAATTTGTCCTATTTTTTGAAACTCTGGAGGAATACCTACATGTACAAAAATAAAAGGAGCTTCTTTGTGTAATAAATTATTAGACATAAAAGTTAATGCTTCCTTCTCTCTCATATCAATTGATTCTATAGATAGAGATGAAGCAGCCCATCCTGTAGGTATTAGTGAAATATTAAATTTTTGACTATCCCATAAAGCCATTGTAATATCTTTACTATGGACTCCATAACCGCTCTGTGAATAAACTGGAGCTCTTAAAATAATATTTGGTAGCAAGTCTACACCTCCATTTTAGATTGTAAAAAGTTTTGCTTTTTTATAAAAAGATTGCTGAGAAGATATATTCGTAAGTATATTATCCCAAGTTTGTATTACTTTATCAGTATGAAAGTTTTCAATAATATATTCTCTTCCTTGTTTTCCTTTATTTTTTAAAATATCTTTATTAATATACGCGGTTTCTAAAGCATCTAAGACTTGTTCTTGAGATACATAATCTTGATAAATATAAGAAGCGCCAGGGACTCCAAATAAATTTCTAACTGCTGGTTTTATTAATTCTCCAAAGATAATCTCTTCATCGTATTCTTCACAAGTAGATTCTCCGGAAGGAGATTTTTCTGCTAAATGATGTTGAATATAACTCATCTGTTCTGTCATTCCTCCTGTACGTGTTGCAATTACAGGTGTTCCTGCACATAAACTTTCTCCTACACATAACCCAAATCCTTCACTATGTGTTATTGTTAAAGTTACATCAGCTATATTATAAAATAAATTTAATTTATTAGAATTTATTTTGTTAAAGTTAAAAATTACAGGAGCTCCTTCAAAATTTAAATCTCTTTGAAATTGTAATATATCAATTCCTTCCATATCAACAGCATCGGTATTCATAAATAAAACAGAATTAGGGTGTTTTTTATGAAATTCCTTAAAAATCATCATAACATCACCCGGGCGTTTTCTAGAAATATTTCTATTATTCCAAAATATTACAAAATCCATATTAGGTAAATTTACAAGTCTTTTTAAATTTTCTCTTTCTTTCTCAATTTCTGAAGAAATCATAGGAAAAAATTCTGTAGGATCAAATCCGTGCTGAGCTAAATATGTTGGAGTGGTTACATTATCTTTAATTAAGTTATAAGAAAATTTAGAAATCATTACTAATGCATCACAAGAATTGTAAAAAGGAAGATTAAATTTTGGAAATGGATCATTATCCCAAGTGTGATAGAATACTAATTTAGAGTACTGTCTAATTTCATCATCCATTTGAAATAAATAACCAAAAAATCTAGGATCTCCGAAAGGTATAACAAAATCGGGTTTCTCTTTAGAAAGAACATATCTTACAATATTTTTATCTCCATACTCTCTCTGTATATTTATTGGATACACTAATACATTATCCTCTGTAATAGGATTTAAGTCTCTATGATTGAGAGCGCATCCAATTTCTACAATTTCATATTTACCTGTTTTAGCAAGACCTTTTAAAAGTTTTCTTGCCTGAATGCCTACTCCAGTATTTAATCTAATATCATCAGCGATAAATAATAATTTTTGCATAGTTCCTCAACTAATTAGTTTTTAACTCTATATAATACAATTTATTTTATGCTTTTTTAATTAATGTAGCTTTTAACCAAGATCCATAACCACCAATAGCTCCAGTTCCTGGTAGATATTCAAAATTTCCTATATTTGAAATAATTATAGGATTATCTGGTGTTCCACTACTTACATGATTAGATAAGACTATTAACTTATTATAATTAGAATCAAGTGCATCTAAATCTACTAAAAACTTGTTTCTAATAGAGGTATCAATTCCTTCGAGACTTCCTCCTACACTTTTGCTGATTAAGTCTCCCAGTCCTGCAATAAACCACGTAGGAGTCCCTCCACTAGAATACATAGCAACAGCAGAAGTATCTATAGAATCATCTGTAGTTGATGCAGATGAATGGATAAATAATTGGTATTCAATTTCAAATGTTCCTGATTGATCCGCTACTACTGCAATACTTCCGGAACTTCCAATACTCTCAATATGTGCGAATCCATTTGTTGTAACAGCTTCCCATTTTACTTGATATACCTGATTTAAGTAATTTCCTATATTAACTGTATCATAGGAATTTAAAAGAGGTATTATTTGATTATTTTGATTATATAATTTAAAATAATCATAGGAAGAGTTTAATAAAGTAGGATGTGTATGGTAAGGATCTGCATCTGATAAAGGTCCTGCAGTTAATGGATAGGTAGAAGTACTCCAAAGAGATCCTGTGCCGTTGATAGCTTTTCCTAGTTGATATCTCATTCTACTAAAATTTGTTAATAATGTTGATCCTCTTGTTAAAGCTCCTGCTACTGCATTAGGATCTAAAACACTTTCTGAATAATCTGCTCCTATATCTATTTGATGTGTTCCATATAAAAGTCTTGAATCAATCCAAGCTGTTATATCATCTCCACTGTCTGTAATTACTGCAAATCCTAAAATATAATAATTCGGATTTCTATGACCTGTTGCCCATCTAGTACTTCCTTCAACAGTTGCGGTAAATAATGAATCTACTGTAAAAGAGGAGGATGATTTCCAAGATGTATTACCTTCATTATCTACTACTGCAAAATAAGTTCCATCTCCTGCAATATTATAAGCATCTATAGCGTATAAACTTGCTAAAGATCCTGAAAAAACTTGTCCTCCTACTACCAATACTGCAGTAGTTGGGGTTGTAAATGTAACATAAGCATTAGAAGTAGGATTAACCACTACTCCTTTATAACTGTTAAAACTAGCAGTTGTTTTAACATATGGAATTACACAACTTACATGTATGTTTGTAGCGTGAGATATTGGAAGTAAAAGTTCATTACCTCCTAAATCTGCGTAAGCTATTCCATGAGGGTTATTAGCGGTAGGGGAAGCAGAACCAGTCGCTCTTAAATGTTCTCCTACTGTTTTTATAGAACTTACCGCAGTATTATAGGGATCTACTCCTACAGCATCTGCGAAGGTATAAACTCTTGTGTATAAACGGGTATCTACAACACTACTAGCAGTAACATTTCCACTACCATCTCCGGTAAAAGTGGCGAGTAATAACTCTGTTGAAGAAGGAGAAGTACCATTTATCGTAACAAACCAACTTGCAGTATATCTTGTAGGATATCCTGTACCTTCATCATTTGTCTTAATGCTGCCAGAAGTTTCCATATAAGAAAGCTTTACATAATTTACACCAATAGTAGTATCCCATTGATAATTTGTAGTGGTGATACCTCGTTGTAACGTTTGAGAAGCATCGATATAAATAAGTTCTCCACTTGTATCTAACGCAGATCCTGGATAAATGATCAACTGATTTGAAGCAAGCCCCTCTACTACCTTTAAGTTTTTAGCTGAAGAAGAATCTCCAGGAGAACCCATTATTCCAGCTTTATTTCTAGAATAAGCTGCTAAAGAAGTTTCGTTAAAACCACCACTATATCCTAAATTTCCTTGTAACCTACGCGCAATTTCTAATGAAATAGCAGTAACAATTTCATTAAGGTCACTAGGTAAAACTAATTGATCTTGAAAAAAATTTGGTCTTTCCATATGATTATCTCACTGTTTTAAAAAGTTTATTAAATATGATATCCATAATCTTCTATAAAATTTCCTTTATATCCTAACATTTCACTTCCGCTACCTATAGAAAATAAAGGTAAAAGAACAGAGGAAGTAGAAAAAGGAGTTTCAATTCCTCTTAAAGAAAATTGATGAAACTCAAATTCATTAGCTCCAGCGCCATAAACTTGAGTTTGTATTTGATGATATTGATCAGGCTCAAATAATTTACGAGAATATACTTTAGGAGAAGATTCTGTAAATCTCGTTCTTACATATCCTGGAATAATGCTTCCAGTACTTAAATATATTTCATCTATTCCCAAATTAATCGCATTACTTTGTATTTGTATAGCTCCTGTAGAAACAGAAGGAATTAAAGGAAGGTGGATTCCAAGAGTTCCTGTAGCAATTGTTTTATTATCAATATTTAAGTATATATTATCATATACGTTCAAACAAGAAAAATAATGGGGACGATAAGGAGCTTCACTTAAATAATTTAAAATAGAACCTGATATGCTTCCTGAGGTTCCTCCATTTTTGATTTGTAACTTGAAAGAAGTATCATTACTATTAATAATAAAAGCATATCCATCATTAAATAAGTAATTTCCAAAAGTTGAAGGAGCACTACTACTTGGAGTAATATTTCCTTCATTAATAGTTGCTAAAACTGAAATTCCTGTAGTATCTGAAAGACAGTAAGTTATAACATACGTAATTGCATCAAAAACAGAAGCATCTGTAGCTTGCACAGGATTCACACTATATGTATAATTAAAAAGAGGATTATGTGTTACAACTGAACCGGAAATTTCCATTACACTAGAAACCCCAGCATACCCTTGATTAGAATCCGCGTAATTAATTAAGAATTTGGTAGAACTTAGTTTTTTACCATATGTATGATGAACTGAATAAGGACTATATACATAAGAAGATTCTAATAGAGCTGTTGATCCTGATATTATTCCTTTAACTATTGCTCCTGTAGCGGCATTTATTAATAAATCTTCATAACTTATAACAAAATTTGTATTGTCTAATAACACTATTGAAGGATTATAAAAATAACTGTTACAGTCAATTGTTGAAGATGATCCAAAAGTAATTACAGATCCTGATATTGTACCTATCCTAACTTTTCCATTATGATCATCTATAATATCTGTATATGTCATAATAAAATTAGAAGAGTTAATAACTTTTCCTTGTAAGTCAGTAACTCCATCTGTAGAAAATTCATAAGGGGTTCCAAAAGAAATTGTTGATCCACTTACAGTTCCTATTATAGCAACTCCATTTTGATGAGAATTTCCGTCTGCATATAAATTAAGAAAATTATTATCATCTATTTTATCAGTACTTATAAAACCAGTAAAATCTGCATTAAAAGTATAAGGAGAACCAAAAGTAAGTACGGATCCTGATATGGTACCTATTTTAGAAATTCCATAGTTTAATGAGGGTTCTTTATAATTAACTATAAAATGAGTAGAATCAAGCAAAGTAGCAGAAACATAATTTACAGCGCCTGTTGCAAAAGTATAATAAGGACTCACTGAAATATTTGTACCAGAAATAGTTCCTATAAAGGCCACTCCTGCGTCACCGAAAGAATTATGAAAACAAGCAATAAAATGATTTGCATCATATATAAAAGAAGAAATTTCAATAGTTATCATATTAGTAAGTACAGTAGGTGTTCCAAAAGAAATTATAGATCCTGAAACTGGATCTTCTATACTTCCTGTACTTGGAATCTCTCTCTTGAAAATAAAGAAATTATCAGGTTGATAAAAATTACTATCAATACCATAAATCCAACCTTCCCATAAGAAATTTTTATTATATAAATCTAAGTCATTATTATAGACTGTTTTTGCAAGATTTATAGAACCTGTTTGTAATTTCCATCCTAACTTTGTTTGTTCTCTTGGTAAGATATATTGTGAAGTAATTGATCCACTTATTTGTGTTAAATCATTAGTATATCCTGTAATATCATTAGCTCTAGATAAAGTAGTAAACAACCAATGCCCTGTTCCTTGTAGACTTCCAGAAGGATTTATTTGAGATAATAATAATCCCGAATTTAGTTCTGATCTGTATTCTTTAAAATAAACAGTATCTGGAATATCTTCTTGAGGATATGAACGTAAATAAACTTTATAAGAAGTTTCATTTCTGGTTAAAACAGACCAATCATAATACCAAGTATAATTATTATAATTTGTAGGTAATCCTATTACATCAGAAGTTATAGACCATTTATAGAATGGAGTAATTTCTCCAGTTATTTCACTTCCAGGAACTAAATCTAAATATATTTCATTTATAGAATTAACATAAGTATTATTATAAATATAACCACCGCTAGCATAAGAGAAAACATTAGTTGAAAGAGGTAAGCTACTTGTTGAAGGTTTCCATATTACAAATGTATCTGAATAATAATATCTTGAAATGATATCAGATTTTAAAACATTGTCAATAGAATTTTCAATACTACTTTGAAAAGAATTACTTCCTCCACCTGAAGCAAATATATATAAATCAACTCCACTATTATACCTTTTAGTTCCTATTAATTTCGTATTAACTCCTAGCTTTGAAAAGGTATATGTAAAAGTGTCTCCCACTACAGAACTCGTAGCGAGAGGGTATATATTTCCAATTCTAGGAATTATTTTATCTAAAACAACTACATCATCTCCTACGGATAAAATAGATCCTGTTACTGTTTGTAACTTCCATCCTAATACATCTCTACAAGACTCTTCCATAACAGGAGATATACCATTATAAGATTGTCCTACTAATTTTATACTTTTAATTACAGGGTCGTTAAAATAAGCTTCAGATAAAAATCTCAATTGTTGTCTATAACTTTGAAGATAGTAAGCTTGATTATACTCTTCATAATCTTGTTCGAATAGTTTATTAACTTCAAATAAACTACCAAAGTTGTCATACATTTTAGATACAGATCTTCCTGTAGAAGGATTTGAAGTAACTGATTTAATAAATAAATCTTCAAAAATTTGCTGACTTTCCAGTGATGCTGAAGATAATTGATCAGTATACATTTTAAAAATATAATAAGTATCTGTTCCTATTACATTTACTGGATACCATCGTGGAGAAAGGTAAGAAAATAAATCTGTTATAAGTCTTTCTCTACTTCTAGATTCGTAATTTTTCCAATTTAAGAATGTTGTCAATTTAATTTACCAAGTTTACTGTAATTATATTTGCAGTTACATAACTATTAAAAGGTATTACTAAATTATTAAAAGAATCAGGAGTTATAGTATTATCATGACTTTTAAATGTATCAAAAGGCAAAAACAAATCATCAACTCCATTTACATTAAGTATAACTCTTGCAACATCTGCTTGCTGTAATTCATCTCCAATACTTAAAGAATCTAAAAATGATGCTATTTCTACTTGTATGTCAGAGACGACTGTCGTTTGATCGTATCCAGCAAGTGTTTTAATACTAATGGTAATATCTATTAAAACTTCAGAAGCCCATTTAACAAGAGGATCTACATTTTGTACTAATTTATCTTCTCTTAATAAATAAGTTTGTAAATCACTTACTAATGAATTATAAGAATAATTAATAGTGAGTGATCCTGAAGAAGAAGGAGGTGCTGTATTCCATTCAATTTTATCTTGACCTCTTATTGATCCTTTATATAATCCTGTATCTTTTATTAAATCATAGTCAGATGTAGATATTACACCGCTGTTACTTAAAATAATAGAAATAGGTGATGTAGATACGACAGGTTGTTTAGATAATAATAGTTCTGAATAAACTAAATCAAATGTTGTAAAAACTTCTTGATGAGATGTATTTACAGACCCTTTAATATAAATATCAACAGCTCCAGCATCTTCTCTTTCTACATTATTATTTCCTACTACAAGTGCATCAACTATATCATCTGAAAAAATTAAAACATCACTTAATAACCCTGATATTGTTCCAACGCTGCTTCCTTTCCATTTTGTAGCTATTCTACCTCTAAAAACTTCTATATCTTCTATATCGCTTCCTCCTGAAGTAGGTTCTGCATTATAACAACCACTTATACCTGAAATAGAGGTTATAAGAGAAGTAATAGTTTGAGCTCCTACATTTCCATCTGATCCTGCATTAACTGCTACTATTGGAATCTCTAATTCATAAATATTAGTAGAAGAATTTAAATATAAAGTAGATAGAGAGGTATACATAGTAGCTGTAGTAGAAGTAATAAATCTTTGACTTAAATTATTACTAGTAGGAAGAGTAGATACTACTGTTCCCGCAGCTATTGTAATATCAAATGTAGGTGCTGTAAATGAAAAAAATCTAACATATCCTTTTGACTGTCTCGCGCTTTTTCTTACTAAACCTAAGTTATCTCCTAATCCTTCTACTGCTGAATCTGGAGCTGTGGAGAGAGTTTGACTTTGAGAAGTAATATCTATTTCATTATAAATTTTAGAAATTTCTTGAGAAGGAGCATTAATTACTATATCATTTAAAATTGTACCTTCACTTGTATCAACTGTAGGTTTTACACCTTTAATAAAAGAAATCATTGAATTTATAATATCATTAAAAGTTCTTGCCATCTTAACTACCTCCTCAGTGGAATAATTATTTCAACACTTCTACCTGAAACTGTTTTACAATATACTAAAGCATTTACATTTCTAGGATCTGTATCTCTAAAGACATCAATACTTTCTATTGAGTCTAATAATTCTGTATTGTTATAATAAAATCCTTCTCTTTGATTTTTAATTTGCAAATTATTAAAATAAGTTAAACATCTATTTAATTCTCTATTTATTGATAAAAGTTGTGAATCATTAATAGTTAATGAAATTAAGTTATAGTTAAATCCATATCCTGTATTTCTTGTATTTTCTACAAGTATTTTTTTCAATTGTTGTTTTAATTGATTAATACCAGTTAATGTATATATTTTACCACTAGTATCAAAAGAAACATCTCCGTGAGTTCCTTTTCCTAAACATTTAGGACATGTTTGCAAGGTATAACTAACTAGAGGATCCCCTGCTGTATGGTCACAGATTTTTTCTCCTAATAATTCCATTTTAGGTTCCTATTAAATTAACTTCTGTAATAATACTTAAAATATTTCTTAATTTTTCTATTTGTCCATCAATTACAAAAGATCCTTTTTCTACATAATTTGATAATGATAAAGCTCTTGCAGACCTAAATCCTAATTCTTCTATTTTATCTTTTAAGTCTCCAAAAGTGTTAACACCTTCTAATAAATCAAATCCTGCAAGCCCTGAAATAGAGGTTGCAATTGTTTGAGGTATTTGTAAAGGTACTGATTCTGTAATTTCTTTTAACAAATCTGCCATTTCTGGAATTTCTTGTAATCCTGCTGCTTCCAAAGGAATAACATTTAAAATATTTTCTACAGGAGCTAATATTTGATCTAAAGTTGCAGTAGCTATCTGCATTTGTCTTCCTAAAACATCTCCTCTTCTACTTAATGTTACTAAACTACTTTTATAAGTTTCTAAATAACTAATTTTTCCACTTATATATGTATAAATCTGCCCTCTTATTGATTGTGTTAAATTAATAAAAGTTTGAGTTAAGGTCGGCCAGTAATCTCCTAATAAACCTAAACCGTTACATATATTTATAGCAACTTCTGATACATTCATTACTTAAATTCCAATAACTTTTGAAATACTAGTTGTATTTATTCCCATAATTTTTCCCAGGTTTGTAATTCCTAAAATTTTACCTGTCCATCCTGTAGATGATGTATAAGTAACAGTAAATTTTGGTTTTCTACTAGGAATTGTTGCATCATCTGCGGTAAAAATACTGATTCCATTCATTGTATCAATTGCTGGTCTTTGAATAGCTAAATCATGACCTTCTCTTATTCCTAATTTTGTAATACCTTGTTTATTTACCGCTGTTATACCGTCTGTATTTAAATCAAAATCAGTATATCCATCTATATTTATTGATGTTATATCTTTATTAGCAGAAAAAGCAATTGAACCAAAATTACCAAAATCTTGTAAACTAATAGATGTATCAAGTGTAGGATTAAAAGAACCTATTCTTATATAGGCATAAACATCATTATCTTCATCTAATTTTGAACCAACAAATAAACTTAATACAGCTGATTCAATACTACCGTCACCTAGAGAGGAAGTATTAAATAAACATCCAGCTCTTTCAACGGATAAAGTAATTGCCTCACTAAAGTAGTAACTACGTGCAATCATTGAATTACTTATATCATCTATATATGTTCCTGTCCCTGCACCAGTAACTGTAGTCCAGTTTGTTGAACCCGCAGTAACATTCTGTACCATTCCATCAAAAGTATTTGTTTCAGGATGTGCATCAGAGTAGGCAGTTAATGTATCAAATCCTAAATTTAATTTAGGTGCAACATTGT
>Ga0265297_10005036_pt1 | contig 20716 bp, 21 predicted proteins | sample Munlanlwell13791_FD_192502 | JGI IMG/M metagenome (GOLD analysis project Ga0265297, IMG submission 192502) | Leachate microbial communities from a municipal landfill in Southern Ontario, Canada - Leachate well 137-91 | ecosystem: Engineered > Solid waste > Landfill > Unclassified | place...
ACAACAAAGTACCTTATCTAAGAAAAGTGAATCAAAAATATGGCGAATTCAGCAGGGGAAGAAGAGAGAGTCAGGAGAGCAGCCGCCAAAGATATTCTGGTCAACAAATTGCTGTGCCACCTCAAAAATACCAGGAACAAAACCTGAAACTCAAAAAGAACACCCCTTACTCCTTCTTCCACAAATTGGGATCATCCTCCGTTCAGGTCAAAGTTGCAGACAAAGGCGGCAAGCCAGTTGCGGGCCAGGTTAAAGTTGTTAACGATAACAGGATAATTTTTACGCCATTGGCCGACTTTGATGGAGCCTCGGTTGAGATCATCTCCCAAAAAGGTAACGAAAAGGCCGCCAAAATTAATCTTGGAGAGATTACCTCCAGGTTTCTGATGATGTTGTACAATGTGAATATCTCCTACTCTGAGAATGGGGGAACTTCACTTTTCGGTTACCTGCCGGGAAGCAGCTTCTTCGGACTAAACAACTATTCGGGAGGCAATGGCTCTTCCCTCGCACCGGGTTTGCCATTTATCCTTGGACACCAAAGTGAGCGATTTGGTCTTGAGGCCGCCAACAAACGATGGATTACCACCGATACCATCGTCAACAAACCATACCAGATGAGCCACAACTCCCGGCTCAACCTGCGTGCCAAGATCGTCCCGATCCCTGACCTGAAAATCGAGTTGAACGCCAACAGGATCTTTGCAAAAAACTCCGCTGAATTTTTCATCTACAATGCCGCCAATGGATGGGATTCCTACAACAGCTCCTTCAACGGGAACTTCAGCATGTCTATCATCACCATTGGCAGCTCTTTCGAAAAACTTGGAAAAGCCTTTGTTCAGGATTCCAAAGGTTGGAACGACCTTCAGGCCAACAGAAGAATCATAGCCCAAAGACTGGATGCCGGACGAATAGCCAATCCGGGATTTAATTACCAGCCTGGATTAATAGATCCCAATACCGGATTTCCAAACGGATATGGTCCGACTTCGCAAGAGGTCCTGATACCTGCCTTTTTCGCCGCATATACCGGCAAGAGCGCCAACAGTGTGGAACTCACCCCGTTCCCATCAGCAAAATTTATGCTCCCAAACTGGAAAATTCAATATTCCGGCGCAGTCAGCAAGATCGAAGGACTGAAAAGCATCATGAAATCGATGAACATCATCCACGACTACCGTTCAACTTATAACGTCGGATCCTATCTTTCCAACATGCAATATCGAAATGCGGACGACGGATTCAGTTATATCAGGGATGCCCAAAACAATTTCCTGCCGCAACGTGACATCACAGCCATCAACATCAATGAAACCTTCAATCCACTTTTCGACGTGGATATTACCTGGATCAACAACTTTACCACCCGTTTAGAGTACAGGAAATCGCGCAACATTACCCTCAGTCTGACCAACAACCAGGCAACCGAGATGTACAACAACGAAGCAAGTCTTGGCCTGGGGTACAGGTTTGAAAACATGGCGCTCTTCCTCAAAACCAAGACTTCCTCCAAATCATTAAAGAATGACCTCAACATCAGGGCCGATGTCACTTATGCGAAAAACAAAACTGTTTTGCGCAAACTCGTGGAGACCAATACCCAATTGACTGCCGGACAGGATGCCCTGTCGATAAAATTCTCGGCGGATTACAACCTCAGCGAAATTTTCATCGTCCGGTTGTTTTACGACCGCATCGTGAACAATCCATACATTTCAAATGCCTACCGGACCACCAATTCGAACATTGGAGTAAGCTTTAGGTTTACGTTGCTGCAGTGATGGAGTAGGGACGGGGACGACTAGGACGACTAGGATGACTAGGATGACTAGGATGACTAGGATGACGGAAAGACGGAGAGACGGAGAGACTGGGTGACATAGAGGACTGGGAGAAATGAGGGGGAGAAGGGGCGATGGGGCGAGTGCGACTCCAAGGTTTTGTCCTGCCGGTAATGGATTACAGTCTCGCAGTCAAGGGTTTAGCCGCGTAGTGGCGAAATGTTGGTAGCCAGGGGTGGAGTGAAACGGAACCCCTGGAAAATGAATGTCGACGACAACCGTCCGTGGTAGCATATTGAAAATTGTTATATAGATCATTTCGGACGGAATAAAAAATATTGATATAGAGATATTTCAAACATTCCACTTCGACCCTTCGACAGGCTCAGGGACCGGTTGTACTGATGCGTTTCAATCTACCCTTCGACAGGCTCAGGGAGCAAATGTCTGGAGAGCGATAACATTTCAAACATTTCAAACATTTCAAACATTTCAAACATTTCAAACATTTCAAACATTTCAAACATTTCAAACATTTCAAACATTTCAAACATTAAACATGCTGCTGAAATTTGACAAACCCGGATTGATCGAAGCTGGTTGCGACGAAGCCGGAAGAGGTTGTCTTGCGGGTCCGGTTTTTGCTGCAGCTGTAATTCTTCCTGAAAATTTTAGTTCAGAAATATTAAACGACTCCAAACAACTCACTGAAAAACAGCGATATATTTTAAGGGATGTGATTTTAAAAGATGCACTGGCTTGGGCGGTTGGAATTTGTGACCAGCTTGAAATTGACAAGATCAACATCCTGAATGCCTCCATCCTGGCCATGCACAAAGCGCTGGAAAAACTGACCATCCAGCCTCAACATATTCTGGTGGATGGAAACAGGTTCAAATCCTACGGAAGCATCCCGCATACCTGCTTTGTGAAAGGCGATGGCAGATATATGTCGATCGCTGCCGCCTCCATCCTGGCCAAAACCTACCGGGATGATTATATGCTACAGATTCATGCTGATTATCCGGAATACGGTTGGAAGCGGAACAAGGGCTATCCCACAGAAAAACACCGTGCAGCTATCTCCAGTTTCGGCATTACCGAACACCACCGGAAAACGTTCAGGCTGACAAACGATCAGCTGAGTTTGGATTTGAAATTGTAAATGTTGAAAAGATAGACTTTACACTTCTGTTTCCCCGTTGGATGGAAATAGTTTAGGGTAATCATCTCTATCGTTTTGCTGACCTCAGCAAAATGGTCAATTACTTCATTACCACTGTTTCTACAGGCCAGCATGGCCCGTCTAAAATTGATTAATCCCATTCCTGCTTGCTCGCCTAGGCATTAAACTTCATAGAAAGAGAATTTTGAATAGGACATTTCCCCGGAGGGGATATAATCAGCTAAATCATTTTTCGATTGCGTGGTTTATTAATAATTTCTTCTTCAGGGGATTGATATTCAACCTAATTGTGTATATTTAGTTTTGATATAAAAACCAAACGGTTACAAATTGTAACTGTTTGAAAATATTGAAAATTAAAAAAACGTAACAATGGAAAAGCAAAACGCTATAAAAATATTTGAAGATAAAACGGTAAGAACACTTTGGGATGGTGCGCAGGAGAAATGGTATATCTCCATCATTGATGTAATAGAAATATTAACAGGCAGCCCAAGACCAAGAAAATACTGGAATGCTTTAAAAACAAAACTTAAAACGGAGGGAAGTGAGTTGTCCCAAAAATTGGGACAACTGAAAATGCAATCGGCTGATGGCAAATTTTACTTGACCGATGTAGCCGATACCGAACTTATTTTAAACATGCTCGCCGAAGCCTCCACCAAAGATATTTCGCAAGCTGTAAATCCGAAATCCTTCGAAGAGAGCAAAAAAGTAGCCAAGCAAGGCGGCAATGTTGCCAAAGTAGCCCGTTTGGAACTGGAAGCCCGTACAGGTAAAAAAGTAGTTAGCCCTCTCAATGCAAAGCAGGCCATTGGTGAAAAAATTAAAAAGGAGGGAAAAGATGAATAACATTCCAGCTTTGCATTTTCCTGATTTTGAGGATGATTGGCAGTTGAAAAAGATTGGAACATTGACTGAACGAGTTTCAAATCCGGTAGATGTTCAAGATAAAGAACTGTACAGCCAAATTGGCATTCACTCGCACGGAAAGGGAATATTTTATAAAGAAGCAGTTACAGGAAAATCGTTTAAGTTGCTCACTGTCTGGAACGGGATTTTTAGGATTAATTTATTTGGAGGAATTAGTATTACATTCTTTTTCGAAGCCCTTTAAACTAAGATTCATTCCCTGCTAGAGTTGAGTTAATCAAAAGTTTTAATTCCAACACTAAAAATCAATTTAGAAATGTTCATCAAGTCTTTTCAGAATTTCTTCCAACTCTTTCTGACTTTTTATTAAAACAATTCTGGCGTGGCTACCTGCACGAACTCCAACTATCCCTGCTAATTCAAGTTGATCCATTATTCTACCAGCACGATTATAACCGATGCTAAATTTTCTCTGGATAACTGATGTTGAACCTGACTGATTCATAACGACAATTTTAGCAGCTTCATCAAATAATTCATCTCTATTTTTCAAATCAACTTCTTCAGGTACAATATTTAAATCGTCTTGATTCTCAAAAGTTGACAATCCTTGATTATAGCTAATGGCAGTCTTATCTATGGCGTTATTATCAGGAATATGCTGGTCGTTAATAACCCTTCCTAAAATCATTGCTAAAATATCTGCATCACAAATTACACGAAGTATTGGGCTCTTCCCACTATCCTTTTCAATACCAATTCCATCACTATATGGTGTAACAGAAAGTATCTTATTGATTTGAATATTCGTATTCTTTTTATTTCCAACAAAAATTATTCTTTTGTTGGTGACATAAAGCATTCCAAAGTCAATTTCCAAAAGTTGTTCTGATGTTATTCTTTGAACCTGTACACTTCCTGCTCTATAATAAACTCCTTTCATAATTTTAAAACGAAGAACCGGTCCGCCATAATTAATTCTTTTTGTCACTGTACGGTTTTCCAACCAGTCAGCATTACCAGAGAAATAACAGTACTCGTTTTTTTGTAAATTGATATCAACGCTTTCAATTGGTAGTTCACCGTTTTCAATTTCCCAATAGTACTTATATCTTGCAAGTTGGCGTTTCGTTTCATCATTAAAATCAAGTATTACATCTAAATTCTTTGCAATAAGAGTAAATTTATTCCATTGTTCAGGAGAAATCTTTCTATCTGCTGTAAGTTTTTGAAACTGTAAATTCATAAAATGTTGACGACTTTCTTCACTTATTTTTTTTGCAATTTCGTCTGGCATCCTAAGATTTTTTTGCATATCGTCAATCGCCAACTCTTCAGATTTCTCGTATGTTCCATTGGATATTGCATTATCATAAGATTTTTTGAAAATTTCTGACGTTAGGACAATCTGAAGTTCATTTGCTTCACTGTCTGTTAACATTAAAATACGTTGCAGTGACTTAAGTTCACTTATATCTGATTCAGATAAATTGTCACTAGAGAGACATTGATTTAGGTAAGTTTGATAAAGCTCCTTCAACTGATTTGGAAACTTTTTGCGAATATCGACCTTATATTTGGCTGAAATTGACTCAATTTCGTCAACGTTAATACTTAAAAATTTTGTGCCTAATAGATTATTGATCTCAATAATGGCATTCTCTTTTGGTGATTGGTTGATTATTCTTTGAAAAAAACTTTGTCTTCTTAGTTCCTTGATGGGGTATAGGTTATCCATTTGGTACTCTTTAAAAAATTAAATGCTTGTCTCAATTCACCTTTTTAGTTTGATCACTAAAAGTAAGAAAAATATTTACGAATTGATAATTAACAGCGAAATGGGTAAATCCATATCTTTGTTTACAAACCAATTAAGGTAAACGTAATATTTTTGTTAATATTCCAACAGACAACATCGGGATAAACCTGAGCTGTAAAATACCACCCAATGAAATACGACCCGCTCATCCATCATCGCAAATCTATCCGGTTAAAAGGATACGATTACTCGCAGGAAGGGGTGTATTTTATAACCATTTGCGTTCAGGACAGGGCCTGTTTATTTGGGGAAATAACAGATGGGGAAATGGTTTTGAATGATGCGGGAAAAATGGTGGATATAGAATGGTTGACATTGAAAAAACGTTTCCCAAATATTGAATTACATGAATATGTGGTAATGCCCAATCATTTTCACGGCATTTTGGAAATTGCGGTAGGGGCGACCCTTGTGGTCGCCCAAAACATAACGGATGCCCCAAACATAACGGTCGCCCAAAAAAATGTGGAAATACAAAATGAATTGGAGAACGGGCATTCGCATGATATAGGGCGGCCACAAGGGCACGCCCCTACGGGTAAAACCGTTGGCGATATGTTGGATGCATTCAAATCAATTACAACCGTTGAATATATTCATGGTGTCAAACAATTGGGATGGGTACCATTCGACGGTAAATTGTGGCAACGCGATTATTACGAACACATTATCCGCGACGATCAATCGGAACAAACCATTTCGAATTATATTATTGATAACCCGGCAAAATGGGCTGACGATAAATTTTACAAACCATGAAGTTGTATGGGCTGGGCTTGCCCCTGAACGACGACCGTTTTAAGTCGGGCAGTTCCGGGAACTATTTCAACGAACTGCAGGAACGCATTCGCCTTGAGTTAGCAAGCTGATCACTATAACCGGAACGATATTAACAGTACCAAAATTAAACAACAAAGCAGGTAAATACCTATCTTTGCTAAAAGATCCAGTTAAGGTGAACGAAAAAGAACTTTGTAAATGACTAACAAAGAACAAATTCAGCGAAACATTGCGGTTGCATTTGATATTGTTGAGCAGATCATAGATCATCCGGAATTAATTGATAAAATACCTGATGGTTCTGTTGTTACCTTTATCGATGAAGAGAATACAAAGAGTGAAAAGCCTACTTCAAAAATGACTCAGAGAAAATATGTAAAAGTCAAAAGGCACTTTGAGGTTTTGTAGAATTACCGTGCGAAATTGAAATTTTGACAAGTGCAGTTATCCCAATCAAAAAGGGCTTCCATCAACGTGAAGCCCTTTTTGATTAAATATAGTGTGAATAAACTGGCTGGTGCAGATTCACCTTCTGAAAAATTAAATGGGATTAACCACCGGAGCTACCGGTGCAGCCTTGCCACTCCCTGAGTAATCCACAATGTTCCGTGCATTTTTGTAGGCATTGAAGAAATCAGGATGGCTAAACTGGTAGGGTTGTATTTGGGCATCCATTTGGTCTTTAAGCAGTTTATCCTGAGCTTTAAATGCCCTGTCGAATTCCCAGTAGAGGACAATACAAAGGCCGCAAAGATTTCTAAAATCTTTGCGGCCTTTGATGAAGCAGGAATACCCTGGGTCTTATAATGTAATCGGAATCCCCTTGTAAAAATCAAGGATCTTGGATCTGAAAATAAACTCGTACTTAGCGCGAAGCAGGTCGGAAGAGGCTTTTAACAGATTGGTTTTGGCCAAATTGTAGTCTACTGCATTGACCATACCTACATTGAATTTCTCCTCTGAATATCGGAATGCCTCCTGCATCGATGTTACTGCCTTTTCAGTGGATTTGAAACGGTTGAAGGAAGTTATAGCAGTTGTCTGGGCAGTTTCAATCTCCTGCCTTAGCACCTTTTTGGTACCTTCCAGCTCAAGTTGGGTATTCAGCATTTGGATTTTCGCGTTATCGACATTCAATTTCGTGTTAAACCGGTTGAAGATCGGAATATTCATCTGCAGTCCCAAGCCTTTTCGCTGATTGTTATTGAGCTGATCACCGAAACTGATGCTGGTTCCCTTTATATCTTTGTACTTGTTGTTGTAGTTGTTGTAATAGTTGGCATAAAAGGAGACAGTTGGGTAAAAAACTCCCTCGGCCATCTTCAGTTGCATCTCGGTACTCTGATACCGGTATTCGGCCCCTCTAATCTCAGGTCTTTGTTTCAAAGCGGTCAGGTAAACATCCTGTGAATTGGTAACGGATGACTGCGCACCAACCTCCGGCAATATGGGAATTTCCACATCAAACTTATCGGTAAAGACAATTTCAAGCATCTGGGCCAATTTCAATTTTGCAATCTGAAGCTGGTTTTTGGCATCTACAATGTTCAGCTCTTCCCTGGCTGCCTGTGCTTCAATTTCAAGCAGGGCGCCACTTGCCAGACTACCGGCATTCACCTTTTCCTGAGATTGTTTCAGCTGTTGATTGGTAATCAGAATCTGATCTTCCGATACTTTCACCAGCTCTTTCGCGAAAAGTATTTCCAGAAAGGTGGAGGCAATATTGAGCGACAAGTCATCTTTTGCCTTGGCCAGGTCTTCAAAACTGGCCTTCAGGTCAAACTCTGTTTTCTTGATGGAATTGTTGATCTGCATCCCCTGGAAAACGGTTACCTGTGTACCCAATCCAAAATCTGTCTGCGAGGAATTGACATTCTGATAGGTATTCTCATAAGTAAGTGACCGGCCAAAATTGAGGTTCTCTGAAACCTGCCCGTTCAGATTGGGCAGTCGGGAGTTCTTTTTCTCCTTGAGCATATTCATTTGGTACTGCGTGTTCAATGTACTCTGCTTGATCTGGATATTGTTGTCGTGGGCATAGTTGATGCATTTATCCAGCGTCCACAACTCCTGTGCATGCAGTGAAGCAAAGAGCGCCAACAGCAGCAAATAGGCCAGGGTAAAAATGGTTCGTATCATGATGTCAATAATTTTTATACTAAGTTACCGCTTTTCGTTGTCAATCACGAAGATCTACTTCTTTACTTCCGGTTTTTTCTTCGGATCAATCAGGTTGCCCTTGATTTTATCCTCTTTCTTGAGCCCTGAAACAATTTCAATATTAATTCCATCAGAAAGGCCAGTTTTCACAAAACGCTTCTCATATTGATCTTTTGATTTTTCAATCTCAACGTAGGCTGTATCATGGGCAAATTTCAACAATCCTTCAGGAATCGTCAGGACACTGTCGCGGCGGTCCAGAACAATATTGGCATTTGCACTGTAGCCTGAACGGATAAACTGATCTTTCTTCAACAATACGTCTGCTTTGATCTCGAACTGGATGGCACCATTCTCCACTTTCCCTTTCGGGGCAATGTATTTGAGAACTGCGTTGAACTTTTGATTATCGATGGCGCCAATGGTGAGTTCTATGTTCATTCCCTCCTTGATTTTCCCAACTTCTGTTTCATCGACTTTCCCAAGGAAAATCATGTCGTTCATGTCGGCAACGATGGCGATGGTTGTTCCTGCATTGAAGGTATTGGCCTGGATAACGGAAAAACCCTCTTTTACCGGCACATCAAGCACCATTCCGTCGATGGTGGATCGGATCAGGGTATTTGTCGTCTTGGCTGAACTCTTGGTGACCCCTTTTCGGATCAACTCAAGGTTATTTTCGGCCGCTTCAACCTCCTCATGGGCGGAGTTGTAGGCTAACCTCACTTTTTGGTATTCTTCTTTGGAGATTACTTTTTTCTCAAACAAGGTTGTCTGGCGTTCGAAGTCGATTTTGGCATCCTCGTAGTTAAGTTGCGACCTCTTCACGCGGGATTCGGCATTGTTAAGGATGACCATGTCCGGGATGATGTTGATCTGTGCCATCACGTCATTTTTGTGAACCATCTGACCAGCCTCGAGGTACACCTTCTCAATAATTCCGGATACTTGCGGTTTGATTTCAATCTCTTTTCTGGGCTGTACAGTTCCTGTCGCAACCGTTTTCTTGATGATGTTGTTGATAGAGCCACTCTTTATTTCGAATTGGTCAGGTTTCTTCTGCGATTTTTTGTACAAAAAAACCAGCGTTCCAACGAACAGGATGGCTATTAAACTAAGTCCGAAAATTTTCAAAAATTTTTTCATGGCAACGTTTGATTTGTATATTCGATGTTTATCTTAAATTATTTTTCTATGTATTTGGAAATAAAGGAAATATAGATTGAAATAAATAGAAATAATTAGAAATAAATTGTAATCAACGGCCTGCACCAAACTCATCATTTCTATTTATTCCCCTTATTTCTATGTATTTCCATTTATTCCCATCTATATCTATTTGTTTCAATCTATTTCAATCTCAAACCCTCATTTTCCCATCTTCTCCAAGTCCCTAAGTCCAGAAGTCTCACAGTCCTTCTTCCGTCATTCCTCCCTCAGTGCCTCAATCGGCTTGATCATCAGCGCCCTTTTCGCCGGGATAGAGCCTGCAAACAATCCGGCAAGCACAAGGATGATCAACGCGGCAACTGCCACTGTGATATTAACTTCAGGATGCTGAAAAAACACTTCATTGCCGGTTTTGGGCTGGTTTTCTATGACTTTATTGACCAACTCCAGCAAGGCAACGCCCAATGAGAGTCCTGTGTAACCTGCAATAGTTGTAAGGGCAACACTTTCCAGCATAATTTGGGTAATGATGGTACGCGGCGAAGCTCCCAGAGCACGCTGAACCCCAATCTCTTTGGTCCTCTCTTTCACAATGACCAGCATAATATTGCTGACGCCGATGACACCGGCCATCAATGTTCCAATGCCAACAATCCAGGTCAGGATCCCGATTGCAATAAAAAGTCCGTTCATCTGCTGGAATTCCTTTTCAATATTGACACTGCTCAATGCCTGAACGTCAGTTGGTGCTATGGAGTGACGCAACTTGATGATATTTTTAACCTTTTCTTCTACCACACTCACCGGGACACCCTTTTTGGAGGTTACAGCCAGAAAGTGGACCATGTTTCCCATGTTGTAGGTCTGCTGCATGGTGGTAAAAGGTAGAAAGATCGACTCTTCTGCCCTGCCATTGATGTTGATCCTGGTTTCCGGACGGATCACGCCGACTACCTGATAATAGACCCCCGAAATTTTTAGATAGTCCCCAAGCGGATTTTCTTTTGCATCAAACATTTGCTCGCAAACCTTCTCTCCTATTACACAAACCTTACGTTTGTCACGGATATCCATGTCATTGATCCATCTACCCTGTAGTATTGTGCTGGGGTCAATCTTAATGTATTCGGGATAATCGCCTTTAACATTGTATGCGCCAGTTTTCAATCCGTGAATGGTATTGGGCCCGCCGTTCATCCTCGAACCAAAATTCTTGGGAGAGATATATTCAACTTCAGGCACATTGGCTAAAACATAGGCAAGATCATCCGAATCCATGTTCCATTGCCTTCCCCGTTTGAAACCCTTGTAAGGCTCGCTGGTTTGCTGGGACCACATAAAACAGGAGTTGGTGGCAAATTTGGCTACCCCTTCAACTATCCCATTTTTTAATCCATTGCTGGCTCCGGCCATCACAATCAGCATGAAGATACCCCAAAACACCCCGAAGGCAGTGAGGAGGCTCCTGACTTTGTTCTTAGCCAGTGCATACCAAATTTCATTCCATCTGTCGAGATCAAACATTTAACAAGATTTGTTGTGTTCTACAGTAATCGTTTGTTATAGCTTTCAATAATGGCCAGAACTATATGCAGTAGCGGATTTGCGGGCGTTTCTCTGTCCGTGTACCACTAGTGTTTGTGCGGAAAACTGTATATCACGTACCACGGTAACCGCTATTGACATATAGTTTTTGTAGCCCTAGTTTTTTATTTGAGGATTTAATATTTCTTGTATATCTGCTTTTATTTTTTTTCGAATACTTTCTCTAATAAAATTTATAGTTTTCTTTTCAGCTTGTTTACTAGAACAGGTTCCGAATATGTTGTAATTTCCTCTTATGTCAAAAGATCCAATTTCTTCCGATGCAATTCTATGACTGAATTTTAATGGATTATTCCATTTATAAGAAACAATGGAACTTATCTTTATAGGTTTATATAATGGCAGGAATCTAAGAAATCCAAGTGATGTTTTTTCTTCAACATATACATCTATTATATAATCAGAGTTGTTAATTACACTACTATCATTATTGTTGAGTCCATGAAAAACAAGGTTGTAAGGTCTGTCAAAGGTTTCAGCTAATATTGAGTTAGTATTACTTTCTGCCTTAATTGTGTTTCTATTTATAGAAGAAATAATCTCATATTTCGTTCTCTCATAGGAAAAATTAGATATTTTAATCACTAACAGCGTGCCTAATCCTGCTAAAAGGAGAATAATTTTGGTTTTTTTCATAAATGCAATGTTTTAGTTTTTTTAAATTAAGGCTAACAAGCTATTAACAATTAGTTTATTAGTTTAGCTACCTGGTCAAAAACCTAATTATTATTCATCGCGCAGGGCCTCAATTGGCGTCACACTTGCTGCTCTTTTTGAAGGAAAATATCCTGCCAGGGCCCCGGATAAGATCAGTATCAAGGTAGCCGAAACGGCAGTTTTAAAATCTACTGTGGGGTTTTTGAAGAAGACATTGTCCCCTCCGCCCGCTCCGGTAGCCGCTTCCAGTCCAAAGTTGATCAACTCCATCAATCCTACACCCATGACCAATCCGATGTAACCTGCTACTGTAGTAATCAATACAGATTCAAGCAGTACCAGGCCGATAACTGAAAACGGGGTGGCTCCAATGGCTTTTCTGATGCCAATCTCTTTGGTTCGTTCCTTGACCAAAATAAGCATGATGTTGCTCACGCCAACAATACCTGCAATCAGGGTTCCGATACCGATGATCCAGACAAAAAGATTGATTGCCTGAAAGATCTTCATGGTTCGGATATATTCGGTCAACATGTTGAATGAACCCATGGCCCTTTTGTCCTTGGGATCAAAAGCATGCCTGTTGGCCATGTCTTGACGTACTTTTTCATTAATGGCTTCCGCTTCTTCAACCGTCTGCACCATTTTGGATGTCACGGTAAAAGTATGCACCCTGTCCCCACCGTTGAAAATCCTTTGTGCGGTAGAAAAGGGCATGTAGGCTGACCTGTTATTGTCCTGATTTCTCTTCTTAGATTCTGAAACACCAATGACGTTGAAAGGTACTCCGCCAATTTTGATGTACTTCCCGATAGGATCTTCCTCTTTGAAAAGCGCTTTACGGATTTCATCGCCGATAATCACTACTTTACGAAACTCCTGCATATCCAAATCATTGATAAACCTTCCAGTTTTTATATGGATGTTCTCCATCTCTTGCAGGGAGGGATAACAGGTGCTGGTCTCAAAAGAACCATACTCTTTCCCGTAGGAATACAATATGTCGTTGGGGAGATAATAGCGGGACGATACCTTTTCTACCTCTTTTGATTTGGTGGTCAGAAAATCGTAATCCTGGTTGTTGAATTTTACTGCCCGCCCCTCTTTGAGACCGTTGTACGGGATGGAGGTTTCACCGGTCCACATCCACATGACATTGACTGCATTCTCCGCAAACTGCTCTTTTACACCGTTGGAAAGACCGTTTCCGGAACCAAGCAAAACCATTAGCATGAATATTCCCCATGCCACAGAAAACCCTGTCAGAAAGGTTCTGAGTTTGTTTTTCCTGATGGTGCTAAAAATTTCCTGCCAAATATCTACGTCAAACATGGTCTGGGATTTATTCCTGTTTAATTCTGTCGCGATAACTCTGAAGGTCGCCATTGGTAATTACCTCGCCAATGATGCCATCCTTCAGCCGGATAATTTTCCGTGTCAGACTAGCAATGTCGTGCTCGTGGGTTACAATGATAACGGTAATACCTTGATCATTCACCTCTTTGAGTATTTCCATTACTTCCAGGGATGTTTGGGAGTCGAGCGCTCCGGTAGGTTCATCCGCAAGAATAATCTTTGGATTTGATATAAGCGCCCGGGCTATGGCTACACGCTGTTTCTGCCCTCCCGACATCTCACTCGGCAGGTGATGGGCCCAATCCTTTAGGCCAAGCCTATCGAGATATTCCATGGCAATCAGGTTTCGCTTTTTGCGGTTTACCTTCTGGTAATAGAGTGGCAAGGCCACATTTTCCATGGCGTTCTTAAAAGAGATCAGATTGAATGACTGGAAGATAAAACCGATCATGGCATTGCGGGTGATGGCGGCCTGGGTCTCGTTTAACCCCCAGATTTTCTTACCGCTCAGGTAATAATCACCTTTGTCGTAATCATCCAGGACACCAAGAATATTGAGCAATGTGGATTTTCCTGAACCGGATGAGCCCATGATGGAGACAAACTCCCCCTCCGCAATTTCGAGGTTCAACCCTTTTAAAACATGGAGGCTGTTGTTTCCGGTTACATATGATTTGTGAAGGTTCTGTATGCTGATCATGGTCAATCCTTTCTTTCTTTAGCTTATTAACTTAAGATAAGACGCCCATATGTGCAAAACGTTACACTCTGAATTTAAAAATTTCTTTCAGGTGGTATGACCAATCACTTCTTCAACGAATTCCATCCCTGCGCTGTCAATGGAATTTCCTGTATACCACCGGTCGTAACCAGCATGGCGCCCTCTTCTTTCCTGGTCATATGGCCAATGACCGTAATATCAGGATGATTGCGTACCTTTTCATGTTGATTAACAGGTATAGTAAATAAAAGTTCATAATCCTCTCCGCCATTCAGTGCGGCAACCAATGGATTGATACCGATCTCTTCCGCCATTTTTTGCACTTGCGGATCAAAGATTAACCGTTCTTCATACAAGCGGCATCCAACGCCTGACTCCTCACACAAGTGCAGAATTTCGGACGATAGGCCATCAGAAATGTCAATCATCGAGGTGGGAGTAACTCCAAGGGTCTTAAAAACATCCCGCATATCTACTCTCGCCTCGGGTTTAAGCTGTCTGCCAAGTATATAATCGTACCCTGAAAGCTTTGGCTGAACAGTCGGGTTTTGCCTGAACAGTTGATCTTCCCGCTCGAGAAGTTGCAAACCAAGGAATGCACCTCCAAGATCACCGGTTACGCACAAAATATCGGTGGGTTTTGCTCCGCTTCGGTAGACCAGATCGGCTTCATCAGCTTCACCAATTGCTGTAATTGAAATGGTTAACCCAGTCAGGGATGTAGTTGTATCACCTCCGATGAGATCAACGCCATAACGGGTACATGCAAGATGGATTCCCTCGTACAACTCATCTATTGCCTCAATGGTAAATTTAGAGGAGATTGCCAGGGAAACAGTGATTTGCCGTGGAATGGCATTCATGGCACAGATATCGCTGATATTAACTGCCACGGCCTTGTATCCCAAATGTTTCAGTGGAACATAGACCAGATTAAAATGAACGCCCTCTGTCAGCAAATCTGTTGTTACAACCACTTTTTTATTCGGAAAACTGAGCACGGCACAGTCATCACCTACCCCTGTCAGGGTACTTTCATTTTTGATTTTTGCCTGAGCTGTCACTCTTTTGATCAGACCAAATTCGCCCAATTCTGCAAGCTCATTGATCTTGGTTCTCTCTTGTGTCATCTTTGTCGAAGATTTATTTACCAAATAACTCCTCAAAAGTAGTGCATTTTATATCTTTGCACCAATTTGTATCCAGTCTTATTAAAGATTCGTATACAATTAATATAAGAAGTTCTTAGCATTATAAGATCTTCCGAATGGCAGTAGTTTTAATTCATCGAACAAAAGTCTGGAGCCCCTAAACACTTTAGGCACTTTAGTCACTCTAGTTCACTTTAGGCACTTATTCAAATGGACAACCAAAATACATTAATAAACGAGGTAACCGATCGCGATTACCGGTTTGGTTTCGTGTCGGACATAGCGACCGATTCGATCCCGAAAGGTTTGAGCGAAGAGGTGGTTAGAATCATCTCGGCCAAAAAGGAGGAGCCTGAATTCATGCTCGAATTCAGGTTGAAAGCCTACCGAAAATGGCTTACCATGAAGATGCCCGACTGGGCCCAACTGACAATTCCTGAGATTGATTACCAGGATATCATCTATTATGCCGCCCCAAGGCAACAACCCAAATACGAAAGTCTTGACGAAGTTGATCCTGAACTGTTGAGCACCTTTGCCAAGCTCGGTATTCCGCTCGAAGAGCAAAAAATGTTGGCTGGTGTCGCCGTTGACGCAGTGATGGACAGTGTTTCTGTCAAAACTACATTCAAGGAGAACCTGGCAGAACTTGGCATTATCTTTTGTTCGTTCAGTGAAGCGGTCAAACACCATCCGGATCTTGTGCAAAAATACCTTGGAATGGTCGTACCTCCCAACGACAATTTTTATGCAGCGCTAAACTGCGCCGTTTTCTCGGATGGCTCATTTGTCTACATCCCGAAAGGAGTGAGGTGCCCAATGGAACTATCGACTTACTTCAGGATCAACGCGAAAAATACAGGTCAGTTTGAACGGACACTCATCATTGCCGACAGCGATAGTTACGTCTCCTACCTCGAGGGTTGTACTGCCCCAATGCGGGATGAAAACCAATTGCATGCAGCTGTTGTGGAAATCATTGCGCTCGATCGTGCCGAGGTGAAATATTCCACTGTACAAAACTGGTATCCAGGAAACAAGGAGGGAGTAGGTGGCATTTACAATTTCGTTACCAAACGGGGCCTATGCAAAGGCGAATACTCTAAAATATATTGGAACCAGGTAGAGACTGGTTCCGCAATAACATGGAAATATCCGAGCTGCATCCTTGCTGGTGATAATTCTGTGGCGGAGTTCAATTCGGTGGCTCTGACCAATAATTACCAACAGGCAGATACAGGTACAAAAATGATCCATCTTGGTAAAAATACCAAAAGCACCATCGTTTCCAAAGGGATCTCTGCAGGCCACAGCTCCAACTCCTACCGGGGATTGGTGAGGGTCGCGGCCAAGGCGGAAAATGCCAGAAACTACTCCCAGTGTGACTCCCTTTTGCTTGGAGATCATTGTGGGGCACATACCTTCCCATACATAGAGGTAGGCAACCAGAATTCTGTGGTTGAACATGAAGCAACCACCTCAAAAATCGGCGAAGATCAGATCTTCTATTGCAATCAGCGTGGAATCTCCACCCAGGATGCGATTGGCATGATCGTAAACGGTTATGCCCGGGAGGTGATCAACAAATTGCCGATGGAATTTGCCGTGGAAGCCCAGAAACTTTTACAGATCAGTCTGGAAGGAAGCGTGGGATAATTAAAAATTACAAATTAAAGATTACAGATTACAAATTACAAATTGGTCTGGACTGAGGATTTCATAGTTTACACAGCAGACGAAGTATCAACTATTTTTTGAATTTATTACAATGCAAAATATGCTTATAATTAAAGATTTACACGCAAGTGTGGAAGGAAAAGAGATTCTGCGTGGAATCAATCTTACAATAAATGCCGGTGAAGTGCATGCCATCATGGGACCCAATGGTTCCGGAAAAAGCACACTGGCCAATGTTCTTGCAGGTAACACCAATTACGAGGTTACCAAAGGCGAAGTGACTTTCAACGGAAAAGATCTTCTGGAAATGTCGGCTGATGTCCGTGCAAAAGAGGGATTATTCCTGAGTTTCCAATATCCGGTAGAGATTCCGGGGGTTAGCATGATCAACTTCCTGAAAACCGCGGTGAACGAATCAAGAAAATACCACCAGTTAAAAGAACTTTCAGCTGGCGATTTTCTGAAAGTCATGCGTGAAAAGAAAGAGTTGGTACAGATAGACTCGCAGCTCACCAACCGCTCTGTCAACGAAGGATTTTCGGGCGGTGAAAAGAAGAAAAATGAGATCTTTCAGATGGCCATGCTTGAACCAAAACTCGCCATTTTGGATGAGACCGACAGCGGTTTGGACATCGATGCGCTTCGCATCGTGGCCAACGGGGTAAACCTGTTAAAAAAACCCGAGAACGCCACCATCGTGGTAACACATTACCAGCGATTGCTCGATTATATTGTTCCTGATCATGTGCATGTACTTTACAAAGGACAAATCGTCAAATCAGCCGGTAAAGAACTGGTCCTCGAACTGGAAGAGAAAGGTTACGACTGGATTAAAAAAGAGTTGGGGGAGTGAAGCCATGACAGAAAGTACAATTATTGAAACTGCCGAACAGCGTATCTTACAACTGTTTACGGAGAATAAAACGCTGTTGGATGAAGGAGCGGGATCGCTGCTCCGAAACCACAGGGAAGTATCGATGAAGGCGTTTCAGCGCATGGGGATCCCTAGCCGGAAAGTCGAAAACTACAAATATACCGACCTCACCAAGCTATTCTCGCTCGAAAATTACAACCGGGCCTTTCGTCCGACTTCATTCGATTTCGACATGCAGGAGGTATTTACCTGTGATGTTCCGGAGTTCGATACACATATCCTTTTTCATGTTAACGGATGGTATTTTTATCAGAACAGGACCGATCAGTTTCCCAAAGGTACCATCATCAAAAGCATGAAAAGCGCGTGGAAGGAGAACGCCGAACTTGTTGAAACATATTACGGAAAGATCGCAGATTCATCAGCAGATCCATTGGTTGCACTCAATGGCGCATTTGCCCAGGATGGTGTCTTTATTTATATTCCTGAGCATGTGGTGATCGAAAAACCAATACAGATCATCAACCTGTTGCGCAGTGATGAAGATCTATATGTCACTCAACGAAATCTGGTGGTTCTTGGAAAAAATTCTCAGGTAAAACTGATGTTTTGCGACCATACCCTTGCCATTCACAGTTTTGTGGCCAACTATCTTACCGAAATATTTCTTGGAGAAGATTCGATCGCAGATGTCTACGGGATACAGAACCAACACAATGGAACCGCCTATCTGAACGGGCTTTTTGTGCATCAGGGGCGTAACTCCCAGCTGATTACCAATACCATCTCCCTGCATGGAGGGATCGCACGGAACCATCTGCATGTCGATTTGCTGGGAGAAAACGCCAATGCGTCGCTTTACGGGCTGACCTTGACAGACAAGGACCAGCACAGTGAAAATTTTACATCGATCTTACATTCCAAACCGGGTTGTCACAGCAACCAAATCTTTAAAAATGTGCTGGACGATAGCTCTACAGGGGCTTTTACCGGTAGGATACACGTGTTGCCGGGCGCCAAAAAGACGGAGGCCTACCAACGCAACAACAGTGTGCTGATGACCAAGGCGGCAAAGATGAATACCAAGCCTCAATTGGTGATTGACAACGATGATGTGAAATGCTCGCATGGCGCCACAGTAGGGCAGATCAATGAAGAGGCGCTGTTTTACCTTATGACGCGAGGTATCAACGAAAACGAAGCGCGTCTCATGCTGATGTTCGCCTTTGCCCACGAAGTTCTGGCCAACATCCGGGTTGAACCTCTGCGTCAGAGCATAGACCGGCTGGTCAACAAAAGATTGAGGGGCGAGGTTTCGAGGTGCCACGACTGTAAGTTGGAGTGTATCCGGTAAAAAAGACTAGGCGACTGGGGGAGGGAGAAACTGGGACGACTAAGAAGACGGAGGGACGAAAGGACTGAGGGATGGAAAAAGCACCGGTCCCTGAGCCTGTCGAAGGGCATACATTTTAAACAAATAAAAACATTTCAAACAATATACCCGGACAATGGACTTTAATTATCAGGATATTAGAAAAGATTTTCCGATCCTTGACCAGCAGGTCAATAAGCGTCCATGGGTCTATTTTGACAATGCCGCGACTGCGCAACGTCCGATACAGGTGATCGAGAAGATCCGCGAATTTTCGGTCCTGACCAATGCCAATATTCATCGCGGAACCCACGCCCATGCCATCCGGACAACGGAAGCCTACGAAAATGCCAGGGATATCGTTAAGGATTTTCTCCATGCGAAAGAGCGGGAAGAGATTATCTTCACCCATGGGACTACCGAATCCATCAACCTGGTCGCCAGATCATTTTGCGAAAAATTTCTTTCTGATGGGGACGAGATCATTGTGACCGAGATGGAGCACCATGCCAACATCGTACCATGGCAAATGGCCTGCGAACGGCATCATACTACATTAAAAGTATTGCCCTTCGCAGACGATGGGACTTTGAAATATGAACTTTTGGAAAGCCTGATCAGCGATCGGACCAAGATTCTGGCTGTTGCACATGTCTCCAATACACTAGGCTCAGTAAACCCAATCAAGGAAATAATCAGGGTTGCCCATCGCCACAACATCCCAGTTTTGGTAGACGGCGCTCAAAGCGTTCCACATATCACCATCGATGTTCAGGACCTCGACTGCGATTTTTTCGCCTTCTCCGGACATAAAATTTATGGACCTACCGGGATAGGGGTTTTGTATGGAAAACGTTCCTGGCTTGATACCATGCCGCCATTCCTTGGAGGAGGGGAGATGATCGATCGGGTAACGTTCGAAAAAACCACCTACAACGAACTGCCCCACAAATTCGAGGCAGGTACGCCCCATTATGTTGGCGCCATTGGCTTGGGAAGTGCCATTCAGTACATTCAAAATATAGGCGTAGAGAAGATTGCCTCCTACGAACATCAACTATTAAGCTATGCAACGGACCAGATGAAGTTGCTCGAAAAACTCAAAATTTTCGGTGAATCCCCCAACAAGACAGGCGTCATCTGCTTTCAACTGGATCAGATCCATCCGTTTGATTTGGGAACGTTGCTTGATCAGTTGGGCATCGCTGTCCGAACGGGAAGGTTGTGCGCCGACCCGGTGATGGACCATTTTGGAGTAACAGCCATGACCCGGGCTTCATTTGCTTTTTATAATTCGACCGAAGAAATTGATCGATTTATTGAAGCGCTTAAACGCGTACGTTTGATGTTTGCATAGGAATAGATATTTAGTGACCTTCGTGCAAACCTTTGAGTCCTTTGTGGTTAATTTTAAAGTTTTAACAGTAGAGTAGAGCGGGGAAGGTAAAATAACCTTCCCTACCCCCTCCTCAAACCGTACGTGCGGTTTTCCCGCATACGGCTTTCCTATAAAGTTCTTCGCAGGATTTCG
>Ga0265297_10005037_pt1 | contig 20713 bp, 12 predicted proteins | sample Munlanlwell13791_FD_192502 | JGI IMG/M metagenome (GOLD analysis project Ga0265297, IMG submission 192502) | Leachate microbial communities from a municipal landfill in Southern Ontario, Canada - Leachate well 137-91 | ecosystem: Engineered > Solid waste > Landfill > Unclassified | place...
TTCATCCTGTGGTGATTATTTAAATGATGACTGTGACAACATAATTGAAGCCCCTCAGGAATTCCTTGATTACTGGTATTTTCCTGTTGGAAGCTGGTGGGCTTACCAAATAAACGATACCATTATTGACACCCTGAAATGCACTGAAATTACTAAATATCATTTTGATAAAGATGATGAAACTTTAGGACTGGAAAGATGTGTTTGTTACTATACGGCAAATTTTTCTCATTCTAATAAGAAATTTTTTTCAGCAATTCATAATAACATTTCGATGGAAAGTATCTGGAATAATGGAATCTGGAGTTTATGTAGTGGCTCGCAGTCTGATTATTGGATTTTTTCATATTTCTTCATTTACCCTTTTCATGTAGGAGACATCATAGATTATCAAGAAGTTGGAGGCAAAATTCGTAAAGTTTATATTGAAGGTATTACAAACGATACAGTTATTTCTAAAGAGTATGAAAATGCTATTAAGGTTAAGCAATATCATGAAGGACAAAGACCAAATATTTCATTTGATTTAATAGAAATTGTAAAAGACGTTGGAATAATAAAGGTTGAATACTTTAAAGGAGAAAAAATAGAATTACTTGACTTTTTCATTAACAAATAAATAATAAGAGCATGAGCAAAAAATTTATTTTACTAATTATGTGCATCGTTTTTACTATCAATAATTTACTGGCAGATGATACTATCCGATTTGCTTATCTGAATTACGTTCCTAAAATTGTATCTTATGAAGACACTGTCCTTTCGGGTACAATGTCAATACAATTGGTTATTAAATTTAACGACACAACAGATTTTCGGAACGATTTTGAAATTGTTATTCAGGATAATTTCTTTGAACAAATTCCACCATCTTTGCAAGGAGATACAGATATTGTAACATATTATCCCGGAGATAGCATTATTGTTGATTTTAATTTCGCATACGATACTGCTTCTATCTCATTTTACCCAAAAACAATTGAATTTGTATGTATTTCAGATACTATTACCAGGAGTGCCACAGCAGTTTTTTACTTCACTCCGTTCAATACTTTGGAAGTATGGGATGTATTGGATTTTAATTCATTAAAAAGAATCTGGCTGCTTGAAAAAGAAGAGCCCGAAACAAGACAATATATATCAAAAAATTCAATTCCGGTTTCAAATGTCCCTGACAGTTCTTTTTTTGGTTCAGTCAATGAAGACTATAGTATAGTGTTTATTGAAGGATTAGCTTATGGAATTCCCATGATCATTGAGGATACAAACAGTATCTGTGAAAGTAATTTTCTGAGACAATCTTACAGTTTTACAATTGAAAATACGCGCATTTTTTCTTGGCACAACAACCAACAAATATGGCTGAAAAATGCCACAGTTGAAATTTACAGGAAAAGAAGCTTATTACCAGCCCTGAAATTATTGGAATGTAAGACAGATGATGAGGGTTATTTTATTTATAATAGCAACCGAACGTTTGAAGTTGAATATTCATCATCATCAGGTGGTGAAATTGATGTTTATTTCAAAGTGAAACTTATTGATCCGGAAGGAAATATCATTGTTAAAGACCTTAATGTTTTTATTGCCCCCTTTATTGTATCTAATATTGCATTAACACAGGTTATTAAGGAAAAAGTAGGACAAATACCACCAAACAAAATGATTGGTGATATCATAGCGGTTGAAAATGATGAAACCATAAGTTGGGGAGAACTTGAAATGGGAAGTTTCAGAGGAGGAAAAGTATTCACATGGCTGCAATGGGCAAGAGAATTTACCAATCAGGAATTGGAAGATATCAATTCTTGGTTAAGCAAACCAGTTGAAGTGCTGCTCAACTGGCCACATTCAATGGCACCTCATCTATATTATGAGTCACTTTTATTGCTTGAATCCCGTGTTGTTGAAGATGAAGGGACAGTTTTCCATGAATTTGGTCATAGTGTTATGTATGAACTCTATGGTTTACCTGTGAGTACGCTGCTTAATGACTTAAATCTTGTATGGGGTTATCATTCTCATAAGGTAAACAATAAACATCCAAAAATGACTGTTTCTGAAGGATTTGCTACAGGATATGCTCTGATTATGAATGAAATGACTATGCATGTAACTGATCATACTTCAATCACGGAAAACGCCCATAATGGTTTTCAAAATATTGATTATGGGACAACTTTTCCACAACTTGATCATCCTTGCCTGGCAGAATCTGTTTTTGCATGCATTATTCATGATTTATGGGATGGACCAAATAATTACGGAAAATATTCACATGAGTTGGACCCATATCTTTCAAATGTGACTGATCAAGGATTTGATAACTTCGAATTTCCATTCTCATTAATTTTAAAGCCATTAATAGATCATCCGAACATTAATGATATGATGGAATACCTCGGATATTTTGCTGAAAATTTAAATTGCTATGATTTCAGGAGTTTTCATCAGGTTGTAGAATTAAATATGAGCACAAATCAGACTGAACCAATTACAGAAATCACACTGAATACAGACCTGATTTTTAGGAATACCACGCTTAGTTTAAGAAGGTTCAGGCATAATATTGAATGGACTATAGATGATATAATAAGCACAAATTGGGCAGATGGCGATGAATTTGTGTTTAGAGAAAACTATAATTATACTTTTAAAGATAATGTTAACGATTTTGCTCATTATGAATTTAACTACAATATATTATCCGAAACCATTGATTTTACTGTTAAGCTTTCAGATAATATCCATTTACGCAACGATGTTATATTTTCATTAAACAAGAATAATGGCTTTTATGGTTGGGAAATAGATAATGTTCAACAATCTTCAATACAAAATTCATTATTACATGTAAATACATGTGCCCTTGACTTTTCATTTGGCTCCAATTCAGTAAACACACCCACTCTTGAAATTGGTGATCCATACAATTATTCAAATGCAATATTGACAATTGGGAATAATAGTAAACTGGACTTAACATTGGGAGGAAAAATTGTAATTAACAATAATTCAAAACTAATAATTGATGAAACATCAGAATTAATTATTGGTGAAGGTATTATCGAATTAGAGGGTGAAAACGCAGTTCTTGAAATCAGAGGAAATCTTGTATTAGCAGACAATGCTGAGTTCAAACCCACCGGTACAGGACATGTAGTGTTTGATGTTCCTCCATTCTGGCAAGTACAATGCGGCACAAATGCAAGCATAGAGTTTTCAGGCAGCAACAGCGATGATAAAGTTCTTGAAATTAAGGGAAATACGGTTGAAATACCTGGAACTTTCTCAAATAATCCTGTTGAAAGCTTTACACTGAAAAATGGAAAAGTTGAAATGGGAGAAGGAGCACAGCTTTGGGTTGGTGTAAACAATATAGAAATATCTAATGTTAAAATAACGAATAATCCAGAAGGTTATCATTTGTATGATGGGGTTACTGTTACCACAAATTTAGGTACACAGTATATATTATTAAAAACAATAAATATCGAAAATGCGAGAAACGGACTACGTCTTATATCCCCTGATAAATGGAAAATACAGAATTTACACATTTTTAACACAGAAAATCCACTTTATACAAACGGAGGAGGCGTTATTTTTGATGACCTTCGCATTGATGGCGACCCGGATATTACAGGCAACAAATTTGGTACTGGCTGGGTAGCTGAAAATATGAATTATACATCAAAACTTACGGATGGCTTTATTAAAAATACGGATGGAAGCGGTATTTATTTTCATGGTACTTCCGCATCACGGCTCGAACTTAAACGAGCTGATATTGAAAAAAATTCCGACAACGGAGTGTTTATTTACCAGTCAACATTAAATGCCAAATGCAGCAAAATATCTGATAACGGAAAGTTCGGAGTTTTTTCACGAAAAGCCAATATTGAACTGAGCAAGGATATTGGTTTTGCAGGTGTTAACGATCTGTCAGAAAATGTGAACAGTACTGTGCTTGTTTTGCTAAGTAAAGGATTATATGTAAACAACGGTTTCAATGATTTTCATTCTACAGAAGATAGAGATTATGATTTAATGGGAACCTTATGGATGAATAATCCAATTCCGTACAGAAATCTCAAGGCAAATTACAATCTCTGGTCAAATAATGATAGTCCTCAAAATTATTTATTCAATGCCTATATCTGGGAAACATCTCTTTATCCTATTAATGTCATTACAGACCAAAAGATCAATAATTTTGTTTATGATGAATTTTATTGTCCCGATGCAGTTTTATATGATCCGGATGAAGATTGGTGGAAACACTTTTCAGCAGCCTGTTATATCCCGGATAACTACGATTTTCCTCTTATTACCACACCCGCTTTTAACAATGTAAACCTGAAGGATGCTATCGAAATATCAATGATTGAAATGTATAATGATACAATAACCGGATATCTAAATGCTTCTGACAGATTCTCTCAAATACTTAATTATGATTATCAGTCTATTGATACCGTTTTACGTGAATTTCTTGATCTTGCCTATTTTAAAATGCTTGAAGCAGTGGGTAGTGCTTTGCTTTCCGGTCAGGCAGAAATTGACTCTGCAAACAATTATCCAATTCAGTTTCAAAATGTACTTAATGTTACTTCCGGTCTTGCAGATTCAATTACAATTAGCGATACAATAACCTACCTTCGAAAATTTATGTACACCTATGACCTTGCTTCTTTATTACGAACTTTCAGGCAATTTGATGATGCGATATTAAGAGCATCAACTCTTATGAATTGGGTCGAAACAGATGAATATGATCAGGCAAATCATCTTCTATGCATTTGCAATCTGGAAAAAACGCTTAGGGACAGTACCACTTCTATGTTTGTTTATGACTCCCTGATCAGAAATGCTTGTCCCTATAATTATTTTCCTGAAGAAACAGAACCTTTCATAGTACTGAACACTGAAAATCCAACTGAAAAACGTGCATCTGATTCCGGATCTAACATTATTACAGGTAATCCTGTAAAAGACCAGCTCATTATTTCATACCCTTTCGAGGATGGAATTAGTTCACAGGCATTTATCTATGATGCCCGAGGAAAACTTATTGATGTCAAAACTGTTTCAACACATTCCTATGAGATCAACGTAAGTCAATATCCAAAAGGGTTGTATATTCTGAAACTGTCTGATGGTCATGTTTTTATAAGCCGAAAATTTATTAAAGAGTAAAAATATCTGAAGATATAGGAAATAATAGACGATAATCTTACATCTATTACTGCAACTGATTCAAGCACAAAGTTTAAAGGCAAAGACAATTGTTATCGTGTCATCGCCTACCTCACTGGCGATAGCTTGCAATCCGTTTCCAACGAGGTGTTCATCCCCACTGCTAGCCGCCTTTTTGTCCCCAATGCCTTCACTCCGAATAATGACGGCATCAATGATGTTTTCATGCCTGCAGGTATTTACATCAAGGAATATCAAATGCAGATATACAACCGCTGGGGAGAAAAACTTTTCGAATCAGACGATATTCATCAGGGTTGGGATGGAAAATACAAAGAAGAATACTGCCCGGCAGGGGTGTATTACTACCAGATGATCGTCAAAACGGCAGAAGGAAAGAATAAGACTGTTTCGGGAAGTGTGCATCTGCTGAGGTAGGGAATATCCCCTATCGCAAAAATGAGTTTTTCAAAGAATCTGAAAATGATTATAACAATCCAAACAAGACAACTTGAATAATGCAGATTGATTTCGCAATAAATTAACGAAATAAGATTTCGTATAATTAAAACTGAGGTATACTGCACAAAAAGAAATGATATGCAGTATTTACAATTTCGCATACAGGTATCGAAAGTTTATTGCGAAATAAACTATAAAACCAAAATTTATGCTGATATACTTTGTGGTTTGGCTCATATTAAAACCCGATTCATTGAACGAGTTAATATTTTAGGTCTAACTTTATAAAACTGTCCGCCAGTTGCAGTTTTTTTGATTTGATAATTGCCCACATACATTATATCATGGTTATTAGGCAAAGGACCAAAATAATTAAATTCAAATTTGATTTCAAAAATTGAATAGGGCAAACTCCAAAAGTATTGATCTTTTATATTTGAAGCAGCATAAATTGTTTTAAGGATAGGGTTCCACTTTTCTTCTTGCCTTATTCGATTATTAAAATTATGATATTTTGCCCTGCAGGTATCACTGCAAAACATTTTAGTTCGTTTATTTGAAAAACCGCTGTTTCCACAGTATTTACATTCAAAATAAAAATTCAGGTTAATTGCTTTTGCCATAGTTCATAAATTAAATATTAAATAAAAATATGTTAAGAATTGTTAGATTTTGATTTGTCACTGATTTGTACTTCTGAAATAGTTCCGGAATCAGTTAATTTAATAGCTCTAAGTTCATTATACCTTAAAAGTATTAAATCAGCCTGTCGTGAAAGATCAATAAATTCAGCGATGAAATTGTTTGATATTTCAAACTCTTTTGCTACCAGAAACCCTCTGTATTGCAAATGCAGGGGGTTTTTAGCATAAAAGCACAGGACTAACCAAACAGCATCAGCTATCGCTACAAGTTTGGTTTACTTCTACCTATTCTTAAGAATACTTTTAGTCATTTTTAAGTCTAATTTTAATTGTTCATCAAAATCTCTTTATGAAACTTAAATAAACTCGATTATAAATGCCTATATCTTCCAGAATAAGTTCATAGTTAGCAGAAAGTGTAATTCTTTTAATTACTTCATAATTCAGACTGAGTTCGCCAATGTTTTGAACCAGTTTAACGTCCGACATGGCATACAGCCCGTTAAAATACCGATACCTGATTTCTGCATTAAGCTTTCCTTTAATAAAATCTTTGGAGAGGCTCACGCCCAAAATCATCCCCTTTAAATAACTGGTTGAAAGAAAATTGGAGGTGATGGTGGAGCTGGCTTTTATCCAGGGCACTTTGCTGAAAGTGAGATAGGCTATCAGATTTTTAGTATGGATGGGGTCCGATGCACGGAAGCGATAGATGGTTCTAAGTCCGAGCCGCACTGAACCGGCAATACGGTAATTAAGCCCGAAACCAAAACCCTTCCTGCTTTCAGACTCAATCAAATATTCGAGATAGCTTTTAAATGTTTCGTAATACACAATATTTTTACGCTGATCGTAGCTTGCCGACAAAGAAAGCTTTTTAGTAGGTCGATAATTGAGGGAGAAATAAATACCCGTTAGGTCGAAAGAGTTTTGAGCTACCGAATCAATAAGCTGATACAAATCAACCTCTGCAGAAAAAAAAGCATACAGATTCTTAACCAGTGAATTACTGTGCTGAAAGTACATAAAACGCCTGTCGGTAAATGATTTATTCTTCTGATCAAAATACGCCAAAGTGCTTTGAGAAATTCCGTTTTTAGCCTCATGATGATGACCCAGATAGACCCCATACTGAAATAGATTTGGGTTGAAACTGTAATCGAAATGATCGGGACAAAATCCGGCAACTGCTCCAAACGAAAAAGATTTCAAGCCCGACTCAAACTGAAGTCCGTCTATTGCTCCCAAACTTGATATTTTAGGGTTGATTTTTCGTCCCGCAGAAATACTGGTAGTAGGATTGAAGGCATATTTTAACGATAGATCATAAATTTTCAATCCATTATAAATATTATCCTTGATTTCAGCCCAGTTATCCTTGGAATGATTAAATGAAATGTAACATTCAGCCGAAAGCCCGGTGTTTCCAAGATTTTTTCCGCTTATCGACAATGTATATCTCAACTTTGAAAAATCACTTGGACTAAGGTTGGAAAAATTAGAGTAAGAAGAAACCACAATCCGCCCATTAATCACCTGTTTGGGTTTCAATTTCTGATCACTATCGGGCTTTTCAATATTGGAAAGTGTATCTCTGTTGATAATTGTGTCTTTGGCAATTACAATAAGTTCAGATTTTTTTTTCTCGCCCACTATTTTTTTTCGGGAGAATACCGAGTCAGAGATATTAAACACCATGCTGTCAATGGAAACGCCAACGCACGATAGTGAGCTCACAATGTCAACCCTGATGGCAGGCTTAAAAATACTATCTGACAAGATGAACAAAGTATCTCCTGCAGAAATACCCTCCATCGATTCAAACTTGCAATAGATATTTTGCGAACTGATAAAAGAAACCCTTCCCTGAATAAAATCAGCATTCCCCTGCCCGAATACGGTTAATATTGCTGAAAATATAAGTGATAAAGTAAAAACTGACTTCTTCATTTGAGATAATTAATCGGTTTTTCCCCTTGGGTGACAATCAAAGCATGCGGCACTATTGTAAGAATAATTAGTTACTTCATCATGCTTGGAATCCATATCTGATTTGTTATGCTCATGGCAGACAATACAGGAGTTAGTTTTAAAGTTGCTAGGATTTGTATGGCAGTCGGCACAACTATTCCATGTCCCAGCATGTTTACCACTGTAAATAGGAAAATAGGGGCCATCATGGTCAAACGTGGCAGGCTTCCAACCAGGATTGGTGGTATGACAAAACTTACAATCAGTAGGAAACTGAGAGGTTAAATGATTGGGGGTTTTTGTAGAGTTATAGTTGGATAAATGGCAGTCGTAACAAATGGATGAAGTACTTCCATAGTCAGGAGTTTTGTGGCATTTTGCACATTCTTTTATATTATGCCCCAAAGTGAGCGGAAAGAAATCATGGTTAATGGAAGCGGGTTTCCATCCAGGATTGGTGGTATGGCAAAGCTTACAATCAGTTGAAAAATTTGAAATTAAATGATTGGGATTGGTAGTAGTATTATAATTTGCAGCATGACAAGAAAAACATTCAGGAGAAGTACTCGCATAATTAGAAGTGGGATGGCATTTAATACAAGATTGCCCGCTGTGTCCGAGTGTCAAAGGAAAAAAGGCATGATTAAATCCTGAAGATCCCCATTCAAATGAATAAACATGATGACATTGGTCGCATTCTGTGGCAAAACCAGAAGTCAGGTGGTTTGGTTTGGTGGTTGCCATGTATTTATCTCTGTGGCAATCAAAACACTCAACTCCCACCGGATCAAACTTTAGTAAACTTTCTGACTTGTGGCAAGATTTACAATCGGCAGTGGCATGAGCACCTAGCAAGGGAAACCTGCTATTGTGATGAATTTCCGAAATATTTGTAACAATCCATGATTTTGGTGTATGACATCTGGAGCAATCCATTCCAACTGTTTGGCTGTGCATGTCTGTGTGACAATTATTGCATTCAGTTCCTGCATCTTTAAAAACCAATGTCGGGTGACAAAGTTTGCAGTCGGCAACTGTATGTTGCCCTTCCAGAGGTAACTCTGTTTTGTTGTGATCAAAGGAATAAATGGTTTTATCCAATTTCCATCCGCTTGCACTATGGCAAACACTGCAACTGATTTTAAAATCTTTCCCGTGGGGAGATTTGGGGGTTGATTTACCTCCGAATAATAAAATCAGTACTAAGATAATCAATGACAAGCCTCGCATCTGTAATCCTTTAATTTATATTGTGTGAAAATATTTTGTCCCGATTTTGTTTCTTTATGACATTTGGCGCAAGCAACTTTTTCATGCTTACCATCCAACTTAAAAGCTGCATTATTATGGTTGAATTTGTTTGCCTGCCAGTCTGAAAATCCACCATGGCATTTAAGGCAATCTGTTATTCCGTTTACATCAAACTGTTTGTAGTGAATATCGTCATGACACTCAATACATTTTGAAGTTAAACTTGAAAACTTTTGATTTGAAAGGGAATAATTCTTTTTACCAAAATGACAAGCCCTGCACGATTGCTGTTTGTGTACTGCGGTCAATTCAAAACCCGTCTTAACGTGATCAAATGTTATTATTTCCCATCTGCTTTCATTGTGGCAGTTTTCACAAGTCTTAAGCGGATAATACTTTTCGCTGATATAATTTTCATGAACGTTTTTGTGACAGTCAACACACTTCTTTCCGATATTCCTGAAACTCCATTTTACGCCTTTTTTGTGGCAGGCGTTACAGGGAGTTGCAGCATGTGAACCGTTAAGTGGGAATATAGTAAGGTTATGCTTGTCAATGGTATAAAATGGAACAGTAAACCCGTCAAGTGTATGACATTCCTTGCAATCAGGAGTGATTCCTTTTTTAGCAAACTGACCTTGATGATAATCAACATGACAATCTTTGCACAAACTATAATTCATTGGGACGGTATAGTCCTTTTTGTGACAGGTTTTGCAGTCAACTGTTCGGTGTTTCCCGAATAATGGAAAATTTGTTTTGTAATGGTCAAATTCCCCAATCTTTTTTATAATCTGAAAAGATTCTTCAGTATGACATTTCTGGCAATCCTGACCAAATTTATTTTTATGTTTGTCTTCATGGCAATTCGTACAATTGTCAAATTTGATACCTGCAAATTCTTGAAAAACAACACCTTTGATACTATCCTTTCGATGGCATTTTACACAATCCAGACTAAAATGCTTACCTGCTAACTTATATTTAGTTTTATTATGATCAAATTTTGATGCAGGTTTAAAGGCTTTTGAATCATGACATTTCATACAATCGGAGGGAAGTGTTTTCTGATGATAATCAGCATGGCAATTAAGGCAGGTGTTTTGTAAACCCAAGTAAGTGTTATTCCTTATTTTTAGTTCTTTATCTTTAATAAATTCGGGTTTATGACAATCTTTGCACTCTTTTTTTAGATGAGCACCTTCCAGTTTATATCCGGTCAGATTATGATTGAATTCATCTGTTTTAAAATGAATGATTTCAAACTTTTTACCATGATGATCGCTATGGCAATTAATACAATTTTTACCTGAAACATCTTTGGATGAATGATAACCTTTTTTATTTGCAATTCGACTATTAATTTCCTTGTGGCATTCAAGACATTTTGAATCAGCAACCTTTTTTCCCATGGTATGGCATTTTTTGCAATTTGCTGTACCTTCGAGCTTTGAATGTGCTTCAGTTAATTCTCCCGGTGAAATGGGTGCAGAGCAGCTGAATAAAAACAGTAGTCCTGCGAAAGAAAGTAAGTTTTGGAATCGCATAAGGAAATAATTAGCAGCTTGCATCAGCTTTTATTATGTTTCAGTATTGCTTCACCAAATTTCTTTGTAATCTGAATGCCTGCTTTCTTCAAAAACTCTGTGGGGAGCTCTCCGCCAGCAAAAATGTAAACCAGATCGTTTTTTATTTTCTGTTCTGTTCCATCATTGTCTTTAAGGCTGATTATCTCCTTTTCAATGTAAACCAGATTGGAATTTAAACGCAAATCCAACTCTCCTTTTTCAGAAGCCATATTTATTAGTTCCCTGTTTTTTGGTTTGATACGGCTAAATGTATCTCCGCGATAGGAAAGTATCACATGATTCTGATCTTTTAACAGTAAGGCAGATTCAATTGCAGAATCGCCCCCACCAACTACAACGATTTCTTTGCCATTAATTAATTCAGGATCAAGAAGTCTGTAAGCTACTTTTTCAGTCTCTTCACCGGGAACTTCCAGTTTTCTTGGACTCCCTCTCCGGCCAATAGCCAGAAGGATATTTTCAGCTGTAAATTCTTTTCCGGGAAGTGTTAAAACCTTAAAAATTTCATTTTCATGGGTTATTGCTTCAACCTTTGTGTTTTCAACAACGGAAATATTGTTTTTTTTCAACACATCTATCCATAAATCAAGTAGTTCCGTTTTACTGGTTTCAAAAAGTTTAACTTTCCCCCAAAGTGGTAAATCCATGGGTGCAGTCATCACTACTTTTGAGCGCGGGAATGTGAAAACTGTGCCCCCAAGTGAATTCTGATCCAGAGTAAGGAAGTTCAGATTTAGTTTCTTGGCAGTCAATGAGGCGGAAATTCCTGCTGGGCCGGCACCAATAATAATCAGATCATATTGGGCATGATGTCCCCTTTTTATTGATTTTGATATGTTCTCAACAGCTTGTTTTCCCTGTTCAACGGAGTTTTTAATTAATCCCATGCCTCCCAGTTCACCAGCTATATAAATTCCTTTAATATTGGTTTCAAAATTTTGATTCACATGTGGTAAATCAACACCCCTTTTCTCCGTTCCTATACAGAGCGTTATTGCCTCTGTAGGACAAGCATGAAAACATGCTCCGTGTCCAATACATTGTGACGCATTGATTACAGTTGCTTTTCCGTTTGCAATGCCCAAAATATCTTTTTCAGGACAAGCCCTCATGCAAGCTCCTGTTTTGATACAACTATTAACATCAATAACTGGATGAAGGGAAATAGGTTCAAATAATCCTTCTTCCTTCGCAATTTTAATTTTTGCTTCAACTTTTAGAGAATTCTTCTTTTGAGACCTTAGATAAAAGAATACCAAAAGAATGCAAAATAATGCTACTCCTCCGTATACCAAAAAGTCTTCGATGATTATTCCCATTTTAAAATATCCATTTATACCCAAATACAATTGTAACAATCACATGAATGACCATGATGGTCAACATAACAATGGCAAAAGGCAGATGAGCAACATGCCAGTATTTAAAAATATTTTTCATGGTATCAAGCCTTTCAATTTGCCTGTTCAGTGAGATTTCGGACTTTACAAGGCTCAGAATTCTTGTCCTTTCAGTTTTTGAAAGCTGATTATTTTTTATTACTGATTTTACTGATTTTAAATTTTTTCGGTCAGTTTTAGATTGATTTAAATATCTGATAATGATGTTTTTGTGAAATAATTCAATCTTTTTCTTGGTAGATTCTATTATAATTTTCAGGCTCTCTTCATTTAAATTATTTGTACCGGACAGAACATCATTCAACTCCGTTTTCAATCCTTTCACCTCCTGTAGACTGAGTTCTCTGCCTTCAATTGAGCGAGGTATCTGTATGTATATAAACCGTCCGATAATACCACTCAGGAATACCAATACCATGCTCCAGAAACTGACTGATACGATGCCACCGAATTTAAAAGTGGTATGAAAAAGGATTAAAATTGGACCAAGTGTACATAAAAAGATATGAAACTCAAGCCAATGTTTCAACAATCCAACTCTGGAAAGGCTGCGTGCTCTTTTTCGTATCATATAAATGAGAATACCGATGATCATAAAAACAGATCCAATGATTCCAAATCCATGACCTAATAGACCACTTGGTTTTAAATTATTATAATCCTGATGAAAAAATCTTTTTTCAATACCAGTTGAGTAGTAGGATGAACCATTAAAAATTAAATATGCAAGTGCCAGTATCACGATAACCGAAAGGCTTATTATATATATTCTGTGTGAAGTTTTTGACATATGAATTCACTTAGACATATTAATTAGGAAAATCAAAGTTAGGTAAGTTAGAGGTTTTTTGAGTCAGTTTTAAGATAAACCTAAAAACAATAGTGCTTGTCAATGGAAGTTCCATAAATGTAAAATTATCATTGTTCTTTCGGTTACATGAAGGACAAAGAATTTAATAATTTTTGCGGTTTTATTAATTTAATGGCAAGGTTGTCTTAAAACAGAGGCAATATGCCCTCTCAATCAATATGTTGCGTTTCAAAGCCAATCGGCTATAAGCAAATGAAAAACGAAAATCCGCAAAAGATAAGAATTTACTTAAAGCATCATTAATGATTATTTGGTAATAGGTTGGAAAAACAGGTTAAATTGACCATTAATAGCCGAAGAAATTAAATGCCCCTGTTCTACCTGTAAATTAATTTCACATATCTTCCACTTTCTTCTCCGGTCTTCAGCATGTAAATACCTTTAGGCTGGCCACTTAAATTGATCTCCCTGTTTTCTTTTGACAATACAGACTGATATATTATTCTCCCTTCAAGTGTATAAACGCTAATGTTTACCGGTATATCGGAAACAGGATTCAGGGTGAATACTCCCCTGTCACTGGGGTTGGGAAAAACCGATAGTGCAGCACTTGCCTGATTGTCAGGTAAGGAATAGAACTCTTCCGTAATGGTCTTTGACAAGGCCCAGTAATGCGATACTTGTATGGTGTTTTCTCCTTTTCTTGTAAAATCAAACATTTTAGAACCGGTTAACAGGTTATTGGAGAAATCGAGTTCATAAACAGCATCCTCCGGAATACAGGAAATTGCATATTTAAATGATCCTTTCTGATCCATGCAAATGAGGTCATTTCCTTCATAAAACATATTACCCAGCACTTCTTCATGGTCAAAAAACACTTGTTGACCGTGATGGTAAACCTTCAATAAAATCTGATCATTTTTATTGACAGATAAGCTGGTAAAAACAAGCATCTCATTAGCTTCGAAAATTCTTGCCCAAAGAGGATTATGATTGCGATCATATCGAATAATAAAAACCGCATTTTGCCCCGGAAACATTTTTGGAACTTTAAAAGCTTGAATAGGAAGGGTATCCGAACAAAAGTTTCCGCTTTGATAATAACCACCATCTGATGTGGGTACCATCTCCAATGAATAAAATGAGGTATAACTCCATTTCTGGTTGCTGATAATTTCACCTGATGTATTGAATACAACCATCTCATCTTTCTGACTTAGCATAATGTCATTTAAACCCGTTTTGAATATCTTGCCATTAGTTGAGGAATATGGATCATATAATGATTTTGGTATGGATCTCAGCCATTCAATTTCAAAGTTGTGATTTAGTTTTAAAAGAAATCTCATCTTTTCATAAGCACTGTCGGGGGTATATATTTTATCGTTAATATAGAAGTCTTTATACTCCGAAAAGCCAAGGATAACTACATGTCCATTATCATCAGGCATGATATCCAAAACACCTGTACTACTGTTTTTCGGCCTTATAACCAGACGGTTCAGAAAGTTTCCCTCCTTATTAAATTTCAGTAAATACGGCCTTACAGTTCCTTTTTCATTTAAATGAGATAAAACATAAATACAGTCGTGGTAAACCTCCAGATCATTGATGGCGCCATTTCCGGGTCCTGAATATTTAAAAGCAGTTTGAAATATCCCGTTATCATCATAAATGGCTATAAAAAAGTCCACAGTGCCGCTTCCATCAGGAGAATTGTTGTATAAAAAAAGATGACCAAATCGGATGCTGTCTGTTGTGAAAGTTCCACCCACATAAGTAAATCCATAATAGTTTTTTACATGGGTAATTCTCATTTTTTCAGTCTGATCACCAATCTTTTGTTTCCATAGGTAATTTAAATCCTGACTTTTTACAGATACTGAAAGCAACACAATTAAAAGAAAAGAGACGAATGCGATACGTTTTTTCATACTGTTTTTTGCTGCATTGGTTACAATAAAAACAAAAAGGTAAACCGCAAAGTGTAATTTTTCTATAAGATGTTGTAATTCAGGACTTTTTTTATTTTTCCCTACCGGAACCGGAACACGTTAAAATTGAAAACAAATACCTTTCTTCAGTCGCTGGCAAATTCTGAATTATTATGTCCTGTTTTACGATTCACCACTAGTCTTATATCAAAAGGATTTATAAGATATTCCAAATTTATGGTGGGTTATTCCTAAAAAATGTTAACCTTTTTCCAGGCAGATTTTCTGATCAAGGGCACTGCAATCCTGTAAAAGACAGAGCAGGAAAATTAGTCCCCAATCCGGGGAGGCGTAATTACTCAAGGCAACGCATCCGCCTGAGAATAGTGCATAAGCTTCAGAGAAGTGGTTTTTACAAGAGTTTTATGTGTGAACGTATTAATAATTCTGAGATGCAGCAGCGTTGGGAAGTCGGAAAGGCGGGCCAAGGGAGGGGTTGGGAAGAAATGCGTGAAAATTCGTCAAAGGCGATTTCGTTTGATGTTTGCCTTGAAGAAATTTGAAGGCAGAAGAAAGTGATTACTAAAGTCGGAAATAGCAATTGAATGGTACTGCTTTTAGCAAAGATCACCTACTTTGACAGAATTTTCCGCATTTGTTTCTAACGGGGGTGGAAGCATCTTTCCGACAAGGGTTTTTTCTTTGTTTCGTTTCTTTTTTGACCGCAAAAAAGAAATGAAAAATCCCCTTAGAAAAAAGTACGAAAGCTTAGTCATTAAAGCTGGAGAATTCGCAAAACAAAAAAATTGCTCAATGCAATTGAAGTTAGGGATTATATTTACTACAATCCCAATTATATTCTTCCACCTGTATTCCAATACTGAACTATCCCAATATGGACTAATTATCATATCCCATTGGTATCAAATTCGAGGATGAGTTTGTTTTTCCTCATTTACGCACCAACCGGTCAAATTCAGGTTCCTGCATGCGTTTGATGAGCCAGGCTGTGGTGGAATCAGCTCCCTGCCGGCTGAAATGCCAGGTGTCGTGCCAGTAGGCCGTATTGTCAAGAATATCCCGCGGAGGATACCAAATCTCTCCTAATTCTTGATAAAAATCCACATTTTGGATGGGATTGCCATTATATCCGAATGAGGGGAGGTAGAGAAAGATGACCTTACAATCATGTTGATTGGCCATTTCCACGATGCGTTTTACATACGTCAGTGAAGGAAGTTTGTTCAAGGAAGGCGACTGGCTTGTTTTGTTTTTGCTTTCTCTTTTTGAGTTTTTATATTGCATCAGCATCAGGGAGTCACCCTTGTGCACATAGGGTAAAAAGCCATGATCCGGTAAAGGCCCGATAGAATCAATCTTAAAGCCGGAACGAATGAAATCCAGCCTGCCGGCAAAACCTTCACCAATGTCCCTGAGATAGTGGATGGGATTAAAGAATTGGGGAAAAAATAAGTCGCAGACCTCTGCAAGCACACCATAACTTTCATGTCCTTCGTTTACTTCAAATTCATTTACTTCGAGAAATAAAACATCCGGGTTTTTATGTTCAAACAGCATTTTTAAAATACTGTACTGAATATTCCGACCACCACCACAAAAAGAAAGGACGACAGGATTTAAAGTTCTGTGCAGATAGTATTCATAACTGAAACGAATCAGAAGGTCGTTGATTCCATTGGTTGTTTTTGATGTGCCCATGAATGCCACATTAATAGGAGTAGTGTCTTCACAAATTCTGTGGTAAATAAAATCCCCATTACAACTTAAGGTGATTTTATGATAGGCAAACTTCGTGTACTGATCATGTATAAAGGAAAAAGCAAAGAGCAGAATGAATGGGAAGGTTAAGATCATCAATTTAATATATGCCTTTTTCATCATCAGAATTTGCTGTAATAAAAGCCCTGGTTAAGATTAAATGCACCGGCAAACAAGATTCCGCATGCTAGCGCAAAATAAAAGATCCATCGGATAGAGGTCTTGGATTTATATAATTTCTCATCCAAATTTCCACCGGCAGAAAAGATTTCCATCAGGATAAACATCATCAGACAGGAAAGAAAAAGCCATGGTTTGGAAATGGAAGCGTCCCAATCGGGTAAACCTATCCGGGAGGTTTTCGTAAAAATGACGTTTATCCGTTCAAAGGCGGAGGCTAAATGCTCCGATCTGAAAAAAATCCAGTTGAAGCTAACGGCACTAAAAGTGATTAAAACGGAGATTGCAGTCAGAACGATATTGTTTTTTCGGATTTTTAAGCGTTTTCGTAATTTTCTGACCTTGTTTTGCCATGCTCTTACTATGATCAGAAAAAGTGCGAAGATCAGTCCCCATACAATAAAGGTATAATTTGCGCCATGCCATAATCCGGTGAGAAGAAAGGTAATGGTAACGGCAATAGCATAAAGAATAAACTCTGTTTTTACACCAAAGTATTTGTTTTTTTTCATTTTGTCTGAAAGAAACCAGGCAATGGGAAGAAAGACATAATCCCGAAACCAGAAAGAAAGAGAAATATGCCATCGGGACCAGAACCCGGAAATCGAAGTTGAAAAATACGGGCGATTGAAATTTTTAACAGATTCCAGTCCGAAAAGTCTTCCCGTTCCTATGGCCATATCGGAATAGCCCGAAAAGTCGCAATAGAGTTGGATGGCGAAAGCAATAGTTCCCAAAATTAGTTGCCCCGAACCGGCTTGTTCGGGTGTGTCAAATAATGCACTTACCAAAGGAACCAGGTTGTCGGCAATTACAATTTTTTTAAATAACCCAACCAATATTAGTTGAAATCCTCTGACGATCAAAGAATAGTCAAATACTCTGAGTTTATTTAGCTGGGGCAGGAGGTTTTTTGCCCTGTCAATAGGACCGGCCAATAATTGCGGAAAAAATGAAACAAAAAGCAAATGGTTAAGATAGTTCTTTTCTGCGTGCACTCGGGATTTGTATACATCAATAACGTAACCAAGGCTTTTAAGCACATAAAAACTTAATCCGAGGGGTAAAATAATGTTCAGATACCGGATATTTAATGTAAAGCCCAAAATTGAGCCTAGTTTTACCAAACTGTCTGCAAAAAAGTTGAGATATTTGAAAATGATTAACACCCCAATATTTATAAAGATGCTGATCAGGAAGAGCAGGAACTTATGCCTTTGTTTGTTGGTTTTTTCGATGTACAGGCCAATGGAATAATCTGATGTGGACAAAAACACAAGAAGAAGCAGGAAGACCGGATTCCAGGCAGCATAAAAAATAAAACCGGCTAATAAAAGGAAAATATTCTGTGAAAACAGTTTTTTTGAAAATAGATGCCAGTACAATACGAAAGCTAACAAAAGGAAAACAAAAAATTGGACAGAAACAAACGGCATTTAAATAATTTGATATATAAACCTGTTTACGAAATTATCAATTCATTTTTGATGAAAAAGCATGACATCAAAATGAAGCAATTTATTAAGGAAGGGTGCAGCGCATTTTGCGTGTTTTGTCAATGAAAGTCAAACGATTGGGTTCTTACATGATAATAAAATACGTGTAGGTAATGGTCTTTCTGTGTTTTCTCCTCTTTCAGGGATTCACTTTTTTATTTATTAATGGCTTTATCCGGTTTAAACACAATTTTCCCAAGAAAGGCGATGATATTTCTGTTTAAATTGAATCCTTCAAAAAGGAATGTATCGTCATTAATTACCGTTTTAGTGAGTTGCACCCTTTCATGTATCCATGTTTCGTTCAAATAGTTTATGGAAAAGAGCCTGGGATAGTGATTGCGATGAAATTCAACAGTGAAAGTGTCCATCATCCAGTCCAGGTAGCGACTGGCGGTTACATGTCCGTTCAGGTCAATATCAAAATAGGTGCTTATAAGCTCAGATATTTCCCCTTCTTTAACAGGAATAAGTTTTTCAGGCAATATTTGTAACGCATGAATGTCTTTCAGGGTAGTAAATACATGCGGCAAGTCTCCCTTTATGGTTTGGGGTCTTTTCGTATCGGTATCAAGAGCCAGCCATCCGGATGTCGCCCGAACTGCAATGTCCTGTTTCTCGTCTTTGACCAAAAAGTCTCTCAGATAAATGATCTTTTCAATATTTTTCGGCCAGGTTTCCACTTCGCCACACTGATACCAGTGAAGGATTTTGTGTATTTCAACGGTGATCCTGCTTAGTACCCAAAACAAATGCTGCTCCCTGATCTGGTTAAATCCGGCATGTAACTGATCAGCAGAATTTATGGCAGCCTGAATAAGTAAATCGGTAAGCGCTCCTGCACGCAGTCTGCGGTTCATATCCGTATTTGAAGAATTTACTTTGTAGGGCATGCGGCAGATTAGGTTGTCGGACTTTTTTTTGGATTGTTCGGTTTCCCTGTTCATGCGGTTCCTGGTTTAACGAAAGGCAAAATTACAATTCTTTTACACGTAAGTAACTTTCATTGAATTGAGCAATCTGATGTGATTTGGAGTAGGGGATTGCCCCGAGAATTATTTGTTACATTTCAGGCAAAATCTATTGAAATTGATACCCGAACAATAAAAAATAGCGTGTTGAGGTAGAATTCAATATCGAATAAGAAGACATTCCGTTGCCCATTTCATAGCGTGCCTCAAAGGAACACTTTTTATATTTCAATCCCATCCCCAAAATAATACTTTGTTCATAAGGGCGTATCCTGTCAAGGGCAAAACCTTCTTCATCTTTAATGATCGAATAAAAATTGGATACTTCATGTTTGTAGTTTTTAAAACGATAAGCAATTCCGTTTGAAATACCTCCATTTAAGTAAATAAAAGCATTCCTGACAGGAACTTTAAAACGCAACATATGGCATAACTGTACATAAGCAATTCCAATTTCAGTTTCCACAGTGCCATAGTTAAATTTCGAATGATAGAATTCATAGAGGCCATTAACCTTATAATTTGTATAAAGAAACTCGTTATAAACAGACCATCTTCCCTGGTTTCTTGGGATGATGAAATCAAGATAGGCCCCACGGGTAAAATTAATTGAGTAAGAATAAGTTGCATTAACCAGATAATCAAATTCTGTACTTTGAAAGCGGAGAGTTGATAAGCTGCTTCCCACCAACATGCCAGCTTCACACCGCACTTTTTCCGGTTTTCGCATGAATGCAGTTTCAGAGGATATGCAGTTGTAATATTCCTGGAAAAGAGATATGAGGCTGTTTTTGTTATATTTTGTGTTTTCAAGATAGGATTGAATCGTGGGACAATCTCCAAGGTACAATCTAAGCTGTCCTAAATAGGTGTTGTTTTCGGCAGCATAAGTATGTCCGTTTTCATCTTTCTTAATATACTGTTTATATACCAGCAATTCTATAGCACTATCTTCTTTGATGTAATAATTATCCCTTGATTCTTCATTTTTATAAAAAAACAATGATTTAGCACCTTTAATCA
>Ga0265297_10005038_pt1 | contig 20712 bp, 19 predicted proteins | sample Munlanlwell13791_FD_192502 | JGI IMG/M metagenome (GOLD analysis project Ga0265297, IMG submission 192502) | Leachate microbial communities from a municipal landfill in Southern Ontario, Canada - Leachate well 137-91 | ecosystem: Engineered > Solid waste > Landfill > Unclassified | place...
GAGAAAACCCGAATATCTCGTGACTTGATTAAGTCCACCCACGGGATTCCCGCCGATATCCGTGGAATAATTCGAAGACAGGGTGATGCCGGCATCCTTAAGAGTGTTCCGGTACCCTTTCCAATCACCAGTCGCCTTACTCTGCGACAGCCACGACCCTAGCCACGAAATATCTTGAGCGGTACTGCCCTCCGCGGCAAACGCAGCCGTCGTGATCGAGAAAAGAAATAGGGTCGCAACAATTTTTCTCATCCGGTTTCCGGTTTATCGAGCGAAATAATTTTTGAGCTCCGCGGGGCCGCCTTCTGCCTGCGCAAGGGCCAGCATGAGAAGGATCCGCGCCTTCGGCCCCGTCAGATCGCCGCCCAGGATCGCGCCTGTTTTTTCAAGCATCGCACCGCCGCCCTGGTCACCGTACATTGGCCAAACGCCGCTGTGATAGACACGAGTGGTGATGACCACCGCAACCCCTTTTCCGAGTGCGTATTTAACCGCTCCATAGACTTGCGCGTTGACGTTGCCGGCACCCACGCCTTCGATCACGATCCCTCGCGCCCCCTGGTCAACGGCATTACGGACAAAAGCACCGTCGTCGCCCGCGAATGTCGTCAACAACGCGACCTTTGGCAATGCGGAAGGAAGCGGAAGCTTCTGCCGAGGACGCGGGTCGTTATAGCGCATAACCTTGTTCATCACGATATATCCCAGATATCCCTTTTCGCCGGAATCGAATGTCTGGACGTTCGTCGAATTGGTTTTCCGCACATCCCTGGCGGAATTAATATATTGGTTGAGCGTGACGGTCACTCCCCACCCTTTCGCCTCTTCCGAACATACCTGGATCACGGCGTTCAGGATATTCGCCGGCCCGTCCGGAGACAGATCCGAGGCATCGCGCATCGCACCGACAAAGACAACCGGTTTATCGCTCTTCAGGGTGAGATCGAGAAAGTACGCTCCCTCGGCCATCGTATCCGTGCCGTGGGTCACGACAACGCCTTTGATCGCCGGGTCCGCGAGGATTCCGTCCACCGTTTCTGACAGCCTGCCCCACATTTCGGGTGTCATCTGGGAACTGTCGATATTGGAAAATTCGACGACTTTGATATTGGCGATCTTGGAAAGCCCGGGTACCGCCTCGAGCAGATCTTTTCCGGACACCGCGGGCACCGCGCCGCCGGTCTTTGGGTCGAGCTTTTCAGCTATCGTACCCCCCGTAGTCACAATGGCTACCGTAGGCAGTTCGGCCTGTGAAAATGCGGGGAAGGCCATAAAAAATGCCGCCAGGCAGAATGTGAAACGCAATGAAGATTTACGATATTTTATCCTCTTCATACCGCACCCCTCTCTTTTTTTTGAGATCACATTATATTGACGATAAAACTTCCCATCACTGTAAGCACGACATTGGCGACTGCGTACGGAACGGCATAGGCTATCGCCGGAACAGCGCTTTCCGCTTCCTCTGTCAACTCATTGAGTGCCGCCGTGACATTGTGTGCCCCCGACAAAGAACCGAGCAGTAAAAGTGTGTTCATTTTGAAAACTTTGCGGCCGAAAATAAAACCCGCCAGAAGAGGGAGGGTCGTGACCACGATCCCGGAAAGGAAAATAACCATACCGCTTGTCTTGAAGGCATGCACAGCATGGGGTCCCGCGGTGATCCCCACGCATGCGATAAAGAAGTTCAGCCCGAAATCGCTCAGGAGCCATTGCGCGGGCCCGGGAATCTGACCGAATGTTGGATGGATTGATCTCAACCAACCGCATAAAAGCCCGGCGACCAGCACCCCGCCTTCGACGCCGAGTGTGATTGGCAACCCCCATACCGGTATCACGATCAACCCCAGCAGCGTGCCTACGATACAACCCACAGCCAGAGTCGTAAGGTCGGTCATGATCGTGGGGCGCTCTGCGTACCCCAAGAGTTTCACGACACGCTCAACGTCATCTTTCCCGCCGATAAATTGCAGGACATCGCATTTGTGAACGACGATATCTCTCCCAACCGGGATCTCATGACCCTGTCTTGTGATGTGTTTCAAAAACACTCCGTGCGCCAACTTGCCCTTGCTTAATTCCCCGAGGGTCTTGCCCGCGATATTCTTGTTGAGAACACATACCTCCATGGTCTCCCCCATCACATTTCCAAAGTCCGATGGATCGGTCTCCAGGCCTATGATCTCGGAGGCGCGAACGATAAGACTCGGACGACCCACAAGCAGGAGAACGTCATCCGGTTGTATCGCTATGTCCGGCGCCGCTCCCAGAATATTTCCGGCCCTTTTGATCTTTTCGATAGCAATGCGTCCCGGAAGAAGCGCTTCAACCTCCTGAACTTTTTTGCCCAGAATATTCTTATTCGAAATTTTATAGGCTCTGAGGTCCAACTGGGCGGCCCACGAAAATTCCGATTCACCTGCGGTATCCTCCGAGGCAATCCCCATCTCTTTTTCCAGCTTTTTCGCTTCAGCTTTAAGGTCTACTTTGAGTAACCCCGGGATCAATTTTAAAATGATGATCGCACCGGCGGTTCCGAAGATATAGGTAATGGCATACGCGATGGCCACATTCGCGTTCATGGCCCCCTTCATGGCAGCTGAGACCGGTAATTGGTTGATCGCCCCTCCCGCCGTTCCCAGGGCCGCGGAAGTCGTCATCGCACCCGCGAAGATGCCGGCGGCCGTCCCTTGACCGAAGCCCAGTATCTTCCCTAATACGATGACCGAAACTCCCGCCGTAAAAGCAACGACGAGCGCTATCAGGATATATTTGTACCCGTCACCTTTGAGAGCGTTAAAGAACTGCGGACCGACTTTATACCCGACACAAAAAATGAACAGGGCAAAGCTGATGTTCTTGATGATCTCGGGAACCTCGATACCAACCTGCCCCACCACCAAAGCTGCCAAAAGAACAGAGGCCGTCGTGCCGAGACTGAACCCGAAGATCTTGATCCTTTTACCCAAAAAATAACCGAGCGCGAGCGCCAGGAATATCACGATCTCCGGATTGCCACGCATGATCACGGTAATATCATGTAGCATTGTTGCCTCCTTATTGGGCCCGTTGGATAGCCCGTCGTTTCCAAAAGGATTTACTTATTCGACGCTTTCCACGCATCGTAATAATCCTTGAGAAGGTCACTGATCGCCTGACCGATCCCTTCGTAGGCCTGGTTCGGCAGATTCGCGAGCGACACGCGGACAGACATCCGCGGCGCGTCAAACCCGCCGCCATCCATCAAGACCACCGATTTCTTTTCGGCCAGTTTGATCACAAAATCAATGGGCTCATGGTCCTTGACCAGATGCCCGGCAAATTTTTCGCCGTAACGCTGTTTTGCCAAGGTCGGGATATCAATGGTCGTGTAGTAATAAGCGCTGTTCGGGTCTTCCGGACACGGGATCCCGATCGCCTTGTAAAGGGTCTTGAAGCGGTGCCGGACAATGTACTGAACGGCTTTTTTGTAATTTCCTCCTTTGTCCACAAGGCAATAAAGAGAAAGGAGCACCATCATGACCTGCATCATGGTGGAAAGCCCGGCAGTATGGTGCAGCGCCACGGAACGGCTGTCAGCCACCATACGCTCGATAAATTTCATTTTGTCCGGGTTCAAAATGACTTTTTCGTAGCGTTCATATAATTCCTTCCTGTCCTTTTCCGGGAACGCGGCGATCCTCCTGTCGAAGATATTGTCTTCATGGATCGCGATCACTCCCAAACGAAGACCGGTCGCACCGAAATATTTGGAGTAGGAATACACAAGGATCGTGTTCTGCGGGGCGATCGCGGCAAGCGAACGGAACCCGTTCACGAACGTCCCGTAAACGTCGTCCGTCAGGATGATGAGGTCCTTCCGGCGGGTTTTGACCAGATGCGCGATCTTGTCGAGTGTGGCCTGGTGGATTGCGACCGAACCGGGGTTCGCGGGATTGACCAGGAAGAACGCTTTGACTTTGGGGTCCGCGAGTTTTTCAATTTCGGCATCCGTATACTGCCACCCCGAATCCTTGTCCTGTTTGATCTCAAGTTCCACGAATTCATAGTCATTCAACCTCGGGATCTCAAGATAAGGTGTAAAAATGGGAACCCCCAAGGCGATCTTGTCGCCTTTGTGGAGCAATTTGTTCTCCATCAGACTGGTAAAAATATAATCCATCGCCGCGGTCCCGCCCTCAGTCACAAAAAGGTCGAATTGTCCGGGAGGCGGATTATTTGCGCACATTTCCTGAACAAGGTATTGGTGAATGATCTTTGCGGTGTTATCCAGAATACGGTCGGGTTCGGGATAATGGTCGCCAAGGATCGCGTCTACCATCTCCTGAACAAAATCATCCGCGACCAGTTTCATCTCATCGCGGACATATTCGTAGGTTTTTTTCAGGCAATCAACGCCGGGAAGCGCCGCGTTCTTTTCAAGAAAGTTTTCGTACCGCTTGGCGATCCCGTCCTTTTGCGGGGTCATCCCAAGCCCCGGGACATCAACCTCCCGGAGGGACTCTTCAATGGCGAAAAAACCAAACTGGAAAAAGGCCTGGCGCGGACCGGTCGCCAGCCAGTTGGGATTACCGCGGCCCGCATCAAGCATGATCCGCTCGGAGTGGGTTTTTGCGATCTTCTTTAATTTATTTTTAAGTTCGAATGGGCTGAGGTTCTCGTAGCGTTTCTCTTCGGAAGCTTTCATGGCAGGCAACCCTCCTTGTTGGGAAACAGTAGGGTTTTATTCTAGAGAAAAAAACAGGCGGGGTAAAGGAGAGTTATTAAAAACTGTACCGAAAGTGCCGGGTTCAATCTTTCACCTTCACGGTTATTCCTTTTTAGAATGTGGAAACGGATCCACTTTTGTTCATGGGCAGTCAAAAGCGGATGCCGAGGCGTTTGAGGTCGCGTTTGAGGCGGGCGAGGCCGCGAAAGTGAATGACGTGCATGCCGGCTTTACTGGCGCCGGCGATAAAGCTTTTCATGTCGTCGATGAAAACGGTCTCTTCGGGCCTAAGACCGATCTTTCTCAGGACGCGTTGGTAGATCTTGAGACCGGGTTTGCGCGCGCCCACCTTGTGCGACGGGAATACTCTCTTGAAATGACGAAGGATCCTGAATTTTTTCCGGATATACGTGAAATGAAGCGCGTTGGTGTTCGAGATCACATAAAGGGGATAATGCTTTTTGATCCGCGTGAGAAGTTTGTCCATCCCCGGGCTTTTCCGGAAAATATCGGTCCAGTAATGGCTGAAGGTCGCAAGGGGTATGGAAACGCCAAGGGTTTTGCAGGCGACCCGGTGGAACTCGCGGGTCGAGATCTCACCGCGGGTATAGGCCTGCTCGAACCCGGAAAGAAAGAAACGCTTCCAGATCTCCCGGGTAGAAAGGCCTGACACGACAGAAAAACGTTTTGCGGCTTTCCCTGCATCATAATTCACAAGCACATTGCCGAGGTCGAAGATGACAGCCTTGATTTTGAGAGCATCTTTCTTTTTCATAGGAAGCTGAATCTTAGCATAATTAAGATGCTCGGGAAACGGGGTTTCATCCAACCCATTTACATAGTTGACTCGTGATGAGACCCAGATAGGTCCCCATTACATTCCCCAGGATCCCCAGGAGCAGGCCCACCGGCGCGAGCGCGGGTTCGTAGGCCGCCGCAACAATGGGTGCCGAGGCCGGACCGCCGATATTCGCCTGGCTTGCGGTCGCGACAAGGCAGAGCGGGATGTGCGCGACGCGGGACACGGCCAAAAGAAATGCCGCGTGGATCAGAACCAGGACAACACCGGCCAGGATCAGAAGCGGGGCCGACAGGATCCCCGAAAGGCTCGCCCGTGCGCCGATCGAGGTGAGCACGAGGAACAGGAAAAAATATCCTACTTGCGAAGCGCCATGGAACTCGAGTTTCCGAAGCGACGTAAATGAAAGCAGAATGCCGAGGGTCGAGGCGAAAATGATCGTCCAAACAAAAGATCCGTTCCCCACGATACTCGCCAGCCCATTCGAGATCCCCGCGCCCCCGAACGCCACGGCAATAATGAACGGAAAGTATTGGAGGTTGAACTTTTTTTTGCGCGCGTCCGCGGAAGTGGTTTTCCGGGCCAGTTCCTCGACGACGCGGAGGTCGGAGCGGTTCCACATATCATATTTTTTCTGAAAACCCTCAAGCAGGAGCAGGAGTCCCATCCAGGAATAAGCCACGACGGTATCCACAACAATCATTGGGAAAAAGACCGCGTCCGGCGTATGGATCGCCTCCTTCACCGCGATCATGTTAGCGCTGCCGCCGATCCAGGAGGCCGAAAGCGCTCCGAACCCCGACCAGGCATCGGCAGGCAGCCATGGTTTAAAGAACATGACCACGAGCGGCGCACCGGTCATGACACCGGCAGTGCCGGCGAACATTATAAGAAGCGCAGGCCGGCCGAGTTTCAGGATGGCCCTGATATCCGTCGAGATCAAAAGAAGAATGAGTCCCCCGGGAAGAATCATGATCGTGATACTCGAGTAGATCACGTGCTGTTGCGGAAGGATCCCGAGTCCGGAAACGATCATGGGAAGAAAATAAATCCAGAAAAGCGCCGGCGGGAACTGAAAGAATTTCTTTGTCCGGGGGCTTTCAGAAAAGAAAAGGACCAGCGCTTCGATCAGAATCAGAACGCTAAGGATGCAGAACGGATTTTGTATCATGGAAGAAGCGGCACGACGCCGATGCCGGCTTTGATCTTTCGGAGATCATAAACGCCCGAACGTGTCACAAAATTGCCTCGCGTCACGTTCTCAGCCATAAAAAAGGGCGCATCCAGATCCACGAAATCAAAACCCCCGAGTCCCGCCGCGAAATGCGCGGCCGCGGTGACGGCCAGCGGCGTTTCCATCATGGTCCCGATCATAAGTTTGATGCCGTGTTTCTTTGCCAGCCGCGCGACCTCATACGCCTCGAGAATGCCTGTCTTCATGAATTTCACATTAATTGCACCAACAGCTCTTGTCTTGATGAGCCGCTTGGCGTCCTCAAGCGACGAAACACTTTCATCCGCACAAACAAGCACTTTGCCTTCGTGTGTCACTCTCGCGAGCCCTTCCCAATCCTCTTTCGGCACCGGCTGTTCGACAAGCGCGGGTTTTATTTTAAGCCACCCTAGTTCTTTCAGGAATTTGAGCGTCTGGGCGGCTGTAAATCCCTGGTTTGCGTCAAGATAGACCGGACATTTTCCGGCGATCCGGGCCACAGCCGCGACACGTTTGAGGTCCCGGTCGAAATCCCGGCCGACCTTCACTTTAAAAGAGCGTATGCCGCGTCGCAGGATTTCACGCGTGGCGGTCTCGGCGCCGGGGACATCGCCAAGCACCACGGTCATGTCGGTTGTGAGCACGCGCGGCCGGGTTCCGAAAGCCCTCCAAAGCGGCATCTTCTTTTCACGCGTCGCCGCGTCCAGAAACGCCATCTCGAGCGCCGCCAAAGCGCACTTGTTTTTCGCAAATCTGTCTCTGAATTCTTCCGCGACCACCGGAAATTCCGGAAGGCTTCGCCCCTCAACCGAGCGGGCCGCTTCTTTCAGGTTTTTGAGCGTCTCCTGAACAGTCTCGCCGGTAATGTGCGTCGCGACCGCGGCCTCACCGAATCCGCGGACACCGCCGGAAAGTTCTACCGAAAAGAGAACGTTCTCAAGCAGGTCATGCCGGCCCTTGGCCGTCGTGAACGGCCGTACAAGTTTTGCGCGCCAAATCTTCGCGCCGGCTTTTTCGATCATGATCTTTTTCATCAAAAACCCCGCCCTTTAGACCTAGTAATCCATCCCCGGCTGTCACCAGGATAGATCTCCTGAACCATGAAGTATTTTTTGTCCCGTCGTGTCTTTTACATTATACTATTTCCGGGATTCTAAAAAACACTTAAAGCGGGGGAAGGGGACGACATGATCAATTTCAAGTCGATCAAAGTGCAGATCAATTTATTCCTTGCCGTTTTCGCCGTCTTTCTTTATCTGAAGGAACCCCGCATTGCTTTTCTCACCGGGTTTTTCTGGGCCATCTCTTTTTCCGTCCTGATCGAAGCTTTGTGGCTTTTCCTTAAGACCAAGAAACTGCGGATCACCGACGGCATTCTCACGTCCGGTCTTATTATCGGGTACGTCCTGTCGGCTGAATCGCCCTGGTGGATGTTCCTGGCGGCCGCAGCTTTCACCGTGGGAGTGAAACGCCTCCTGAGATTTCACGGAAAGAACCTGCTGAATCCCGCCGCAGCCGGCTTATTTCTTGCTGCGTTTCTATTAGAGGGCTCTACTGAGTGGAAGGGAGCTTATACCTGGTATTTCCTTTTCCCTGCCGGTCTTTACATTATGCATAAAATCAAAAAAACGGAAATTGTTTTTGGCTATTTTATGATGTCGCTCGCGCTTTTTATCCCGCAAGCGCTCATACAAGGCTCTTCCCTGTTAAATATCCCCTGGTATTTCAATTATTTCTTCATCTTTATCATGCTGATCGAACCCAAAACAACGCCGCCAACACGCTGGCCTAAGATTGCGTTCGGAGCGGGTGTTGCACTTTTGATTTTTCTTCTAACAGAATGGGGATTCCAGTACGAACCTGAACTTTTCGCTTTGCTTGTCGTAAATGCTTTGGTTCCTTTTCTCAACAAAATCCCGGATTTTAAATTCAGGCCCATACAAAAAACCTCTTAGGAGATGCCGATGAAAAACAGAAAAATAACACTTATCCTTTGCGGCCTTCTCATTGCGAGCACCACCGCCTTTGCGCACCCGCCTTCCGACATTAAAATCCAGTTCGACCCGGCGACAAAACTTTTGACCGCGGTCATTGAGCATCACGTCAGCAACCCCCAAACCCATTACATCAAGAAAGCTGATATCGGTTTGAACGGGAAAGAGATCAAAATGCTGCCTTTCAAAAAACAGGATAGTAACACCACCCAAACTGTGGAAATCATGATCCCCGAAGCACAAAAAGGCGACATCCTGAGCGTGGAGGGGTACTGCAATTTGAGCGGAAAATTGAAAAAAGAGATCAAGGTCAAATGAGCGCGCAACGTTACGGAACGTAACTTGCAGCGCAAATTTGATCCCGAGCGAAGTCGAGGGATCTCGTAACCGAAAGTGAGATTGCTTTCCGCCAGAGGCGGATCCGCCTCTGGCGGACGCGAACTTGCAATGACACGCAGGCTAAAAATGAAAAAACAGATTTTTAAAGGCAAACCCAATTCTCCATCAAAAAATTTAAAGGTTAATTGGACTAGCCCTGGCAACCTTCTGTTTAAAAAAAATAGTCCCAATACTGTTCAATTTCCACATTGTGGAAATTGGGGCAATCCTGACTACCATAATGGAAGAAAAAATAAAAGTCAGGATAGATGCCAGGGCAAGGCCGTCGTCGGGCAATCCGGCGGTTGCACGGCAGTCATTAATCAAAGTCTCGCGGGCGTCGTGGAAGCTGCGCGCACCTCTTCCCGGATCACCGGCATCCTGGGTTCCCGGAACGGGATCGAAGGCATCCTGAACGGTTCTTTCGTGGATCTCAAGGCAAAGCCGTCAAAGTTGATCCGCGCTGTTGCGGAATCCCCTTCCGCTGCGCTCGGTTCCTCCCGTTACAAACTCAAACCTGGAGACGACCGCAAGATCGTTGCAAGCCTCCGGAAGCACAATATCCGCTATGTGTTCCTGATCGGCGGCAACGATACGGCAAACACCAGCCTTCAGATCGCAAAAGCCGCCGAAAAAGATCATTACGAGATCCGGGTCATCCATATCCCCAAGACCATCGATAATGACCTGGTAGAGACCGACCACTCGCCCGGGTACGGTTCTGTCGCGCGTTTCGCGGCCATCACAACGCAGGAGGCAGCTTTGGACACCCGGGCCATGAAGAATGTCGATCCTGTAAAGATCATTGAGCTTATGGGAAGAAATTCCGGCTGGATTGTCGCGGCTTCTGCGCTTCTCAAAAAATCTCCCGCGGATGCGCCGCACATCCTCTTCATCCCGGAGGTCCCGTTCGACGAAACCGCCTTCGTTAAAAAGACCGAGGCCGTCCTGCAATCGGTGGGTTATTGCATCATCGTGATCTCGGAAACGATCCGCGATTACGGCGGAAATCGTATTGGTCACAAGACCAAAGGCGTGACCGCCGATCCATTCGGCCACCAATATGTCGAGGGCACAGCCGCCCGGCTTGCCGCGGTCCTCGAAAAAAACCTGAGCGTCCGCGCCCGTTTCGACAAGCCCGGAACGATCCAGCGCATGTCGATGGCCTATATCTCAGAGATCGATCAAAAGGAAGCTTATCAGGCGGGCGTCCACGCGGTGAAATGGGCACTCCAGGGAATGACTCAAGTCATGGTGGGATTTGAAAGAAAACCGGAAAAGGAATACGCCATCTGTTACAAGCCGGTGCCGCTCGAAAAGATCCCGAACCGTGAGCGGGACCTCCCCGCGGGATTTTTCGACAGAAAAAAAGGGATGATCACACCGGCCTTCGTGAAATACGCACTGCCGCTTCTCGGCAAGGGCCTCCCCGATTTCGCTTCATTTTAGTGAAAGCCCTTCACGCCGGGGAATCCAGAAGAACGACGTGCGGATTTTTTTCCTGAAAATTCTTGAGGAGCCATTCGCTCAGGAAAAGAAGCACCCGCCGCCCCTGTTCATCCCGGGCCAGGGCGACACCATAAGAAAGTATCTCCCCCAAATCCGCATCGTTGAGCGCGCTCTCCGCCCATCGCAGGATCTTCCAAGGCAGCATTTCAAGCTGTGACTCCGCACCGTATTCTTCTTTCAACCGGTATTGCAGCACCTCATATTGCAGAGGACCCACGGCTCCCAAAAGTGCGGTGTTGGGATTGGCGGGTTTGATCCAGCTGAAGACCTGGACAATATCCTCGGCAAGCAGATGTTCCAGCCCTTTTCGGAAAGGTTTATATTTCGCCGGCGAGGGGTTGTGGATCGAGGCAAAACATTCCGGAGCAAACCGAGGAATAGTATTGAACACGATCGAAGGATCTTCGCTGATAGTATCCCCGACGCGAAAATCTGATTTGGCGGCAAATCCAACGATATCTCCGGGATACGCCACATTGACAGTCTCGCGGCTTTGTCCGAAAAGCGTGTGCGATCCCGCAAGTCTGACGCTTTTCCCTGTTTTTGTATGATAAACATCCATATCCCGGGTGAATTTTCCCGAACAAATGCGCAAAAAAGCGATCCGGTCACGGTGCAGCGGATTCATATTGGTCTGGACCTTGAAGATAAACCCGGAAAAATGTTTTGAGAGAACGGGAATAGTCCGCTCTCCCGCTTTTCTTTCGGCCGGTCCCGAGGAGTACTTGATGAAACCGTCGAGCAAAAGCTGCACGCCGAAATTATTGGCGGCGCTCCCGAAAAAGACCGGCGTTGTTTTCCCCTGAAGCACTGACTCTGGCGAAAAACCGACGTGTGCCATATCCAGAAGTTCCAATTCCTCCGAAGCCTGGCCATAGGACTGTTCGTCTACGATCTTTTTTACCGCAGGATCTGAAAAACCGTGCATCGACACAGGAGCTTTGTAGGCGCCCCCGGGAACTTTCTGAAAAAGGTGCACTTCCTTTTGAAGCCGGTCATAAACTCCTCTGAATTCCCGGCCGCTTCCAAGAGGCCAGTTGACCGGATAAGCATGGATCCCAAGGACATTCTCCAGCTCGTCGATCAGCGCAAGAGGGGAGAGGCCCGGACGGTCCAATTTGTTCATAAAGGTAAAGATCGGGATCCCGCGGTGGCGGCAGATCTCAAAAAGCTTACGGGTCTGGCTCTCGATGCCTTTTCCGGCATCGATCACCATCACAACCGCATCCACAGCCATCAGCACCCGGTAGGTATCTTCCGAAAAATCTTTATGCCCCGGTGTATCGAGAAGGTTGATCCGCCACGTGCCGTAATCGAACTGAAGAAGGGTGGAACTGATGGAGATCCCCCGCTTCTTCTCCATTTCCATCCAGTCCGAGGCCGTCTCCCGTTCCTGCTTCCGGGCGGTCACGGAACCAGCCAGCTGGACGGCACCGCCGTACAGCAGGAATTTTTCCGTAAGCGTCGTCTTGCCGGCGTCCGGATGCGAAATAATCGCGAACGTCCGCCGTCTTAAAATTTCATCGTGGATCAAACCCGTTTGCATCGCCCAAATTTCCCCGTTAACTACCTTAGTTTTTATTTTGTTTTCTTTTGTTGGAAGGTAGCCAGATTACCCGTTGATTTTTCAATTAATGAGAATCAGTGCTGCCCAAGTCTATATCTTCTTTGCACTAAGGATGACTTGGACTGTACTGATTACCTTGGACTTTTAAATTAATGAGAATCAGTGCTGCCGGGATTCGCGCAGAAAGCTGGTGTTGCTCTTCCAGTCCGAGATCACCTTACACCAAAGCTCCAGAAATACTTTTTTGCCGAGGAATCGCTCGATGTCGAGGCGTGCGGCCGTGCCGATCTGTTTGATCTTCTCGCCGCCCTTGCCGATCACGATCGCTTTTTGAGAATCCCGTTCGATCACGATCGTGGCATGAATGCGGGTTATTTTTTCTTCTTCCTTGAAATCATCGATGCGCACCGCTCCGTCGTACGGAAGTTCCTCGCCCAGGAAGTGATAAAGCTTTTCGCGGATCATTTCCTGCACATGAAAACGGACATTCTGGTCGGAAAGCTGATCCTCGGGATAAATGAACTCCCCCTGAGGCAGGTATTTCAGCGTCTGCTGGATCAAGACCTTGACGTTCTCCCCGGTCCTGGCGCTGATGGGAATGAACTCTTTAAAGGGATAGGCCTTTTGATAAGAATCCAGGGCAAGCAGGAGATCGTCCTTGGAAAAACGGTCGATTTGATTGACCAAAAGGAATACGGGAATGGAAACATCCTGGACCCATTTCAGGATCGCGCGTTCCGTATCCCCCATGGCCTTGGGATACACCATCCAGAAGAGAAGGTCCGCGTCCGAAAGCGACTGATGGACATCGCGAACCATGCCCTCGCCCAAAGCATCTTTCGGTTGATGGACACCCGGCGTGTCGAGAAAAATGATCTGCCCGCGATAAGGGCTTTGGACCCCCTTGCCGTCGGGAACGGTCAGGATCCCCCGGACCACATCGCGCGTCGTCTGAGGCTTGGCGGAGGTCCCGGCCAGCTTTTCCCCCACCAGATAATTCAAAAGGGTGGATTTACCGACGTTCGGCCTTCCGATGATCGCGACATGTCCGACTTTGGTCTCAGTCATTCTTTTTCCCTTTATTAGGTTTATCGTCCGTTTTTTCCTGGAAGATGAAAGATTCCGTCAGGATCGCTCCAAGCTTGCTAAGTCCGTCCTTCACTTGTTCCGGCGCGCTCGTAGCGAGCTGCACGGTCCCGGTAATACCCGCCTTGGTCTTATCGACCAGGGCTTTCTGGAAGGCATTCGTGAAAGCGCTAAAAACGCGGAACTTGGGGTCCCCGATATAACCGTCGACTTTGATATTCAGTTCCACATTTTTCTGATCCTCCAAAAGAAGGCGTATTCCTTCGAACGGGTATTTGAGAAGCTTCTGGGCAGGCGACGGAGCCTCGAACGTCATGGACTTGAGGGTCAGTAAATGCTCGGACTTGAGATCCCCTTCCACGCAACGCAGATGCGACTTGAGATCGTAGGTCCCGCTTTGCACCTCCCCGAGAATCCCCGAAAGAAGAAAACCGTATTCTGCCGCGGAACCGTCGGTGATCTGGGTCTCGACATCAAAATTGTCCCCATCCGCAAATTGGCACTTCCCCCCGCCTTTGAAAAGGGCCGGAGGATTCACCCCAAACGTGGCTTCCACCTGGATCGTCTCGGTAAAGGTCGGGCTGGTATAATTTGAAAGATAATCAAAACCGGTCCAATAACCCTTGATGTGCTCGAAGATCCAACGTTGTTCCTCGGACTCACGCCGGTCGTCAAAAATGATCGACCCATCTTCCATTTCCAGACGGTCGATGCGCGTGCGCCAGGAATCTTCGCCGATATTGTCCGGATCGGGCATCGCTCGTGGCGGGATCGGCGGACTGTCCTCGTCGAGTCCCATGTTGTGATACCAATGCCAGACATTGGTGCGGGAACCTTTCGAGGTCATGTAGCTTTCGATCGCGAAAATGACTTTTTTAAAATGGGCTTTCCGGATCCGGATGAACTTGTTCTTGAGCACCCGGAGGTCCAGTTCGCACTCGATCCCCTTGCATGTAAAGTGGTCCCGGCGTCTGAACCCCGGAGGGTTGAGGATCTCGAGTTTTTCGATACTGATGCGTGATAAAAAAGGGGAAATACGCATACCTTCGATATGGACCGGCATGTCGAAAACCCGGGTCATCACTTTTTCCAGAAAAGGTTCGACTGCCATGCCCAGGAGCCGGGCATGCAGCATCCCGAGGGCAATCAACACGATCAAAATAAAGAAGAGAGGTCTTAGCTTTTTCATCGGGGATTCAATCCCTTCCGGAAAATTTCTTCCCGGGCGTAAAGTTCTTTCAGCCGCCCGACGTCCTCCTGGCTCAACGCCGGCTGCAAAGATGCCGCCGTATTCTCAAGTACTTGCTCCCGGGTCTTTGCCCCGGCGATCACCGCCGAAACCGGCACGAACGAAAGCGTGAATTCCAATGCCGTTTTCGATAGAGGCAGAGTCCCGGATCCAAGTGTTTTTTGGATAAGGTGGATCTTTTGCCAATCGGCTTCCCGCTTTTCAGGGACCCAGCGGCGGCGATGATCATTCCTGGGGAATTCATGCGACGGTGCATACTTCCCGCTCAGGAGTCCCGAGGCAAGCGCCTCCCGGACGATCACCCCGACATCTTTTTTCTCCGCCTCAGGAAGGACCCTTTCGGCCATGCGTTGGTCCAATAGATTGAAGATGATCTGGATCGCTTGAACCCGCGGGTCCCCGAGCGCCGCCAAAGCTTCAGCCTCCGTGTGGACCGAGATCCCGGTAAAACGGATCTTTCCTTCTTTTTTCAACCCTTCCAGAACGCTTACCAACTCTCCCCCCCGGATCAGCTCCAGAGAAGGATTGTGAAGCTGGAAAAGATCGATCACATCCGTACCGAGACGTTTGAGGCTTTGTTCGCAAGCGAAGCGGATATAACCCGGATCAAAATTTTTCCTGTGCCCGGCGTGATTAAGTTTTTCAGGCGGCCCCGGTAAAAAAGAGGCGGGCTTTTGCGAAGGCGAGTAAAAATCCCAGCCGCATTTAGTGGCCAGAATAAAGCGGTCGCGGGACCTGCCTTTCAGGAATTTCCCCAGAAGCTCTTCGCTGTGCCCTTCCCCGTAGGTGTCAGCTGTATCAAAGAAATTGACCCCGGAATCCCGTGCAGCCGCCAAAGCTTCGAGAGAATCTTTGTCACGAACCGGGCCGTAGGCGTTGCCTCCTATGGCCCAGCAGCCGAAACCGATTTCGGAAACACGCAAACCTGTTTTTCCAAAACGGCGCTGTTTCATACAAGGGGTAACGGCTTCAGTCCCGGAAAACTCAAAGGAAGGAGGGATGATCGAACGGTTACTTGGGGAAAAGTTCGTCAATGGCTTTTTGGATCTTGTCCTGGGCCTGATAGCCCACAAGCTGCTTTGCGACTTCGCCGCTCTTGAAAAAAATGACCGTCGGAATGCCCTGGATCCCGTATTTCTGAGGCGTGTTCGGGTTTTCATCCACGTTCATTTTTCCGACCACAATGCGGTCGGCATTGACAGCCGCGATCTTTTCGATGACAGGGCTGAGCATCCGGCAAGGCCCGCACCACTCGGCCCAAAAATCAACCAGAACGGGTTGTTGGGATTGAAGCACTTCGGCCTGAAAATTTGAGTCGGTAAGGGTTTTTTCTTTACTCATGGATTCACTCCGTTAAAGATAGCAAGCGGTTTCTTAAAATATTAGAAGATAGGCGAAACGATCCTAACACAACGGGCCGTAATATACACCGAACGCAGGGTTCTGTCCACACGCCCGAAATCTCCAGACGCATCCCGCTTCAAACCGCCTAAACTTTTTATTTCTTTTCCAAAATGGTAGTTTAGAGGGCCTCAATCTCAGCTATGTTTTGATTGATTGGTATTGGGAACTATTCCGGGCCAAGAATCTCCGAGATGGCCGTGAACATCTGGTCCACGAATGGTTTCTGGACCACTTTCGCAGCGCCGGCCTTTTGGGCCAGGTCTTCGAGTTGCGTTTCCCGCACGGCAGAAAAAAGAACCACGGGAATGTGCGCGGTTTCTCCCATGGCCTTAAAACGGCGACAGGTCTCATAACCGTCCATCCCCGGCATGGCAATATCCAGCAAAATAAGATCGGGCTGCCATGTTTTTGCCTTTTCCAGACTGCTTGCGCCATCGTGCGCCGTCTCGACCAGAAAACCATGGGATTCGACACGGGCCTTCAAGAGTGTCACCATCACAGGCTCATCATCCACGATCAAGATTTTTTGGGGCATCATGATTCTCCTTTCCTCTTGAAAGCATCTTCGCCAGTGTCTTTTTCAACACAAACCTTGTCCTATCCCACTACTTTCGCTCAATAAGAAGTCTTGTCCGCTGAAGGACACAAATCACGGATTTCACAACGCCGGCAGTCCGGCCGACGGGCAAAACAGCGCACGCGGCCATGATGGATGATCAAATGCGAATAAAGCGTCCAGTTCCTTTCCGGCACCAACTTCATCAAATCGAATTCGATCTTCACGGGATCGGCGTGGCGCGTCAATCCCAGCAAACGGTTGATGCGGATCATGTGCGTGTCCACCGCGATCCCGGGGATGCCAAAAGCATTCCCCAAAATGACATTGGCCGTTTTCCGGCCAACTCCCGGAATTGTAATAAGGTCTTCCATGCGGGCCGGAACTTCCCCGCCGAATCTTTCGAGAACTGTTTTTGCGGCGCCAAGAATATTTTTAGTCTTATTTCTGTAAAAGCCCGTACTACGAATTATTTTTTCAATCCTTTCGAGATCCGCGAATGCGAAGGCACGGATGCTGGGATATTTTTTAAAAAGGACCGGCGAAACCCGATTCACGAGCTTGTCCGTACACTGGGCGGAAAGGACTGTCGTCACCAGGAGCTCCCAAGGCGTTGAAAAATGAAGGGCACACCGGACCTCCGGATAAGCTTTATGCAACCGGAGGAAGATCGCGCGTGCGCGTTTTTTTTTGGCCGCAGATGTTTCTTTCATGAACAACAATATACTACATACAGTTCCCCGTGTTCAGATTTTAAATGTCATCTCTGGCAATTCCCGGTATTTGCAGAGAGAACAAAGTAAAATTTCTCAAGATTTTGAGACGCGCTCGTGAGGCGAATCGGGCATGGTGCCCATGAGGCCCTTGGTCCGGCACCGACGGTGCCCGAGTCCAGCGACTCTCGCCCGTCTGCGGTCTCGTCCCGCAAATTCCCCTCAAGATCAGGGGAAACCGTGCTTTGCGGGACTCCGACAGCTGCCTCTACCAAGGCCTCATGGGCGTGGGAATTGCCAGTAAATGTCATCTGCATTGTTCTTCGCTTATATTTTTAGTATACTCCGCACGAGAGGGAATTTTTATGGCAAAGATGAAGGCCGTCATTTTCAAAAAGCACGGCACAACGGCAGAACTTGAAGAGGCTTATGTGCCTGTCCCGGAGCCTGGGAAAAAAGATGTCCTGGTCAAGGTCAAGGCCTGCTCGCTGAACCATTTGGATCTTTGGGTGCTCGCGGGCATGCCCGGCGTCAAGGTCAGCATGCCGCATATTCTTGGTTGCGATATCGCGGGCGAAGTCGTTGAAAAAGGCAAGAAAGCTCATGGCATCCCGCTTCATAAACCCGTGATCGTTGCGCCCGGAATTTCCTGCGGCAAATGCTCCTACTGCAAATCAGGATGGGACAGCCTTTGTGCCAAGTATGAGATCGTCGGATTTCAGAATAGCGGCGGTTACGCGGAATACGTTAAAGTTCCCGCGCGAAACGTCATCCCTGTCACCGGAAGTCTCGGCATGGAATCCTGGGCTGCGGTACCGCTCGTATTCCTGACGGCGTGGCACATCCTCGTGACGCGGGCCGCAATCCAGAAAAAAGAGACGGCGCTCATTCAGGCCGGCGGAAGCGGGATTGGCAGCGCAGCGATCCAGATCGCAAAACTCCTGGGAGCCCGGGTAATCACCACGGTGGGAAGCGAAGAAAAGGTCAAGCGCGCCAAAGCGCTCGGCGCGGATGTTGTCATCAATTATAAACTGAAAGATTTCCAGGCGGAGGTCATGCGACTGACTCAAAGCGAAGGCGTCGATGTCCTCCTTGATCATATCGGCGGCGACACGTTTACCAAGAGTGTGCTGTGTCTTAAGAAAAAAGGCCGGATTGTCACTTGCGGCGCTACCGCCGGCCGCACCGTTGGTTTTGATTTGCGTTATCTTTTCACGCATCAACTTTCGGTCATTGGTTCCTACATGGGCGGTATCCCGGAGCTTCAGCGCATCGTCCGGCGCATTCAGGACGGTCGTTTGCGGCCCGTGCTCGATCAAGTGTTCCCCTTACGGGAAGCGCGCCAGGCCCTGAATCGCATGACCGCCCGCGAAAATTTTGGAAAGATTATTTTAAAACCCTGAAAACCGGATGAAGGATCACAAATGACGGGTGTCGTAAAAACCGGTTTTCCGCCATCTTTCCTCCGCCTGCCGCCATCCTGCATTTTATGAAACACTCCAGACTTTATCTCTCCGGTATTTGGTTAATGTCTCAAAGCGCGATCTGTTTTTCCATCATGGCGCTTTGCGTCAAATATGTGAGCACTTCCATCTCCCCGTTTCAGATCGTTTTCTTCCGGAGTTTTTTCGGTATGTTGATGGTGCTTCCATTTATCTGGCGCAAAAAAATTTCGTTGTGGGGTGAGGAACGATTCAAACTGACGGCCCGCGGCGTCTTCGGATTCGGCGCCCTAATCCTTCACTTTTACACGATCGCCAAACTCGACCTTGGGCTTGCGGTCATGCTCAATTACACGGCCCCCATCTTCACGGTGATCTTCTCGGTCTTTTTCCTGAAGGAGCGGCCGAGTCTCTCTCTTTGCTTCCTGATCTTTTTGTCTTTCGCGGGTGTGATCCTGCTGAATACCCGTTCCGGCGTGGTGTGGAACCCGGCGGTGTGGCTGGCATTGCTTTCCTCGATCTTCGCCGCATTCGCCTATTTGTCGATCCGTACGATCCGGCGCCGGGAGTCGCCCTACACCGTGATCTTTTATTTCACGCTAATCTCGACCGTGGGTTCGCTTTTTTTTCTGAAAGAATGGAAGTGGCCGGACATCGGGTCTTGGGGCTTGATCACCAGTATCGTGGTTTTTTCATTCTACGGACAGGTCTGGATGACCACCGCCCTGAGACGCGCCCCTGCCTACCTGGTCACGCCATTCTCGTACCTTCATCCGGTACTCTCATTCGCATATGGATGGCTGTTGTGGGGAGATGTTGTCACTTGGGTCATGGCGTCCGGCATTTTCTTGATCGTGGGAAGCGGTTCTCTTATCTCCTATTTTGAAACAAGACGCGAAAAAAAATTCCCCGCTTCCCTTTCCAGCGAATCCTGCCTTTGAGTCATGCTTCCTGAAACAAAAAAAGGGGTATCCCTTTGGGATACCCCTTTAGAACCTGGATCTCGTGTTTAAACGGTTTCCTTTTTTTTGTCCGTAACTTTAAAGGCGAAAAACATAAAGACCAGATTGATCACGACGTTCAGGACAAGCGGCCAATTCAATGCCCTCAGCGGGATCAAAACCCTGAGCCATGTGAGCGTGAATGCCGCAGTCGTAGCAAAACATGTCAGGTTGAAGATGGCCCCGTAGCGAAGCCTTTCCGACCTCATAAGGTTGAACAGAAGCCCCACCAGAGAATAAAAAAGATTCGCCACCAGGAAGAACATGAAGAAAAAAATGATCATCAGGAACGGCATCACAAAAGCCATCGCCCCTTTGATATTCTGATACATTTTCACCACGATATCTCCGTTAATGCGGACCCTCGGCGGCAGTTGCTGACTGGAACGCATCCCGGCGCCCGTGATATCCCGTCCTTCGATCTGCCCCGGCGCTCGTCTCAAAAAAATCTTTTTTGCCGTCACCATAACATATGCTTTCCCCATATCCGCTTCTGTCACATTCGTTTTGGTCATATCAAAGCTAATGATTGTTCCGAGCCTTGGATGGGTAAGCACCGCGGAGGTTTGGCCATTCTCGAGGCTGAGACCCTCCGGCGTCCAGACCATAGCCGGCATATTAAGCTTGGTCCAATCGATGAATGCATCGACCCGGGGCATCACCCTGGCCGAAAGGACCATCATGACCAGGACAACTGAAAGCCCGGCCAGATAAAGTGAATAAAGCACGCCGCGTCCGACAGAACTTTTAGCGGCATCCTGATAAACGGGCGGGTAAAAAAAAGCGGTGACGGGGGCGGTAAGGAACGTGAATATTTTATTCATACTGGATCTCCATAATTTTGAGTTTGATCTTCCCTGCCGGGACTTGAATGACGGTTTCTTCGTTTAAGGCTTTTCCCAGTATACCGCGGCCGATCGGGGAGGTCACCGAAATCTTTCCCTCGTCAAAATTCGCCTCATCCTGAGATACAAGCGTGTAATCAAAAATATCGCCGCTATCGAGATTCTTCACTTTTACTTTGGCGCTCAGATAAGCTTTGTCCTGGGCGATATCCCCTTTCTCAAGAATGCGCGCATTCGCAAGACGCGCC
>Ga0265297_10005039_pt1 | contig 20705 bp, 16 predicted proteins | sample Munlanlwell13791_FD_192502 | JGI IMG/M metagenome (GOLD analysis project Ga0265297, IMG submission 192502) | Leachate microbial communities from a municipal landfill in Southern Ontario, Canada - Leachate well 137-91 | ecosystem: Engineered > Solid waste > Landfill > Unclassified | place...
ACACCTCGCCTACAAATTTTATATTGGTTAAATCATTTTCTTCTGCAAAAATTTCTAAGTTTTTTCTCTCAGGCCCATCGCCAACAAAAATAAATGCTGGTAATTTAACCCCCTCGCTTTTTATTTTTTTTAAGGCTTCTAAAATATAAATATGGCCCTTTATTTTATCTAGACGGGCAATGATGCCAAAAACTGGTTCCCAATCTTTATCTGGTTTTTGAAAGGATGAGAATTTTTCAAAATCTATACCATTATAAATTACTTCTATTTTAGAAGCAGGAACTTTAAAATATTCTTGCAAAAAGGTTTTAACTTCGTTTGAAATAGCGATAATTTTGTTTGCTTTGTTCAAAGCTTTTATTTTTAACCATCTGAAGATTGGATTTATCCTAACTACATCGTGATGGATAATGATTTTTCTTTTTACGCCAAATAACCAAGCAGAAAAAATACCTAAAATATCGGCTTGATATAAAGAGGTAATAATAGTATCGGGATTGTTTTTTTTAAAAAAAACGATTAATCTTAAAAGGATAAAAGGAGTACTCAAAATCCACCTTACTTTAAAAAGTAAAGATGAAGAATATTTTTTAGGTCCGGCAAAGAAAATTGGAAATTCCAACTTTCTAAATTCTGATTCCATTGGACCAGACCCCAAAATCGTTATAATACTTGCTTTAAACCTGCTTTTATCCAAATTGTTTAGAATTTCTAACAATACTTGTTCTGTTCCGCCGATTAAAAAATTATTCCAGATAAAAACTATTTTTTTCTTTTCCATAAAATAATTATGGCCTCAAGTCTTAAAAAAACATTAATAATATCTTCTTATGCTCCTCCGGCCATAGGAGGACCGCAAATGCTATTTAATCTCTTGTGTGATTTTCCAGAAAACTCCTATTGTATTCTAACAAGTTTTTATAATATTGACAATCTTTCAGCCAAAGCCGGGAAATGGTTAAAGGGAAAATATATTTTCTATGATAACCCGCATTTTTCCGGCTTTATTCAAGAAAAACCACAAGCAGCTAAAAATAAACCTTTCCGTTCATTTTTGAATAAATTAAAACATTCAATAAAACGTATTTGGTTTTTAGGTCTTTTAAGTGGAATTTTTATCATCGGTTCTCAAATTATTATGATGCTGCGAACTGGTATTAAGAGTATTAAAAAAGAAAAAATAGAAATAATGGTAGGAATCTCAGATTACGGACCAGCGATGATTTCTACCTACCTCCTACATAAAATAACTAAAAAACCTTATTATATATTTCTTTTTGATATTTATAAAGATAATTTCTTCCCAGTTTTTCCTGCAGGATTTTTAGCTAAAATTTTTGAGCCAAAAATACTTAAAAATGCAGAAAAAATAATTATTAATAACGAAGGGACATTAAATTTTTATGCCCAAGAATACGGAGAAAAAATAAAAGAAAAAATAGCTGTTATTCATAATTCAATTTTTCCTGAAGAATATTTAAAGCTTAATACTGATTATAATCCCCAACCACCATATAAAATAGTATATACCGGCAGGATTTATTGGGCTCAAATTGAAAGTTTAAAAAATTTAATTAAGGCTGTTAATGAAATAAACGACTTTGATATAAAATTAATAATCTTTTGTCCTAATCCAAAAAATTATTTGGACAGGATTGGAATTACAGAAAGTAAAAAAGTTAAAATTTCAACAGCTCCTCCAGAAAAAATGCCAGAAATTCAAACTCAAGCTGATATTCTGTTTTTGCCGCTCTCCTTTAAAACAAAAAGCCCCGACATTATAAATACGGCAACTCCAGCTAAACTCACCGATTACCTAATCGCCGGAAGGCCAATTTTAATCCACGCGCCAGCTTCAAGCTTTCTTGTAAAATACGCCAAAGAAAATAATTTTGCTATGGTGATTAATGAAGAAAATATAGAAAAATTAAAAGAAGCAATTAGAAAATTGCTCACTGACAAAGAACTCGCTAGACAATTTATTGAACATGCAAATAAAACTTTTTTTAAGAATCACGATGCCAATCATAACGCTTTAATATTTCAGGAACTCTTTAAAAAAATAGATTAACCTATTATGGCTTTCCTAGACGCCTAGATTGAACAAACCATATAAACAAAACGGAACAAAATACCATAAAAAAATATGGGACATTCTGCCTCGGCGCCAGACCAAACTGCACCACATCATTCGCCACACCAAATCCAATCAAAGAACAAAGAAGTGGATTAGCTGTCAGTATATCAACCACCCACTCAATCAATAATATAAGCAATGAAAATGCCCCCATTCCTAACATCACAACCCATAATGAACCACTGTAATACAAAAAAGCTACAGCCCCTGGCAAGTTGGCAAACTGAAATATGCTAGAGATCTCTTGGTAATTGGATTTACTTACTCCCTGATATAGAGTCACTTTCCCTATCTCACGTTTTTCTTTTATTCCGTCAAGAAAAAAAACATTTCCTTTTTTCGGATAGGACTGTATCGCCATAACTCCTTCCAACCCGACCCAGCGATCAACAGCTAATTGTAATATGGTCCTAAAGACACCCCCCCTCATTTGGTAAATAGATTTATCAAGTAGTATTTTAGCAGAGAAATCATGGTCATTTTGATAAAGATAAGTCCTGAGAGTATAGACTACTGATTGCGAAACAATAAAGAGACCGATAAAAATGACAGCTATAAATATTCCTTTAATTAACGAAGCTCCGATTAGTGTCTTTTTATTTTTATAAAGCGCAAACAGTTGTGGAATTACATGGCCAATATAAACTCCTCGGCTTAAAACTGATACACTGGTTAAAAATCCTTCAATAAGAATGGCGTAAATTGGCAAAGATATATTTTTCTTCAAGGATATATCCCACCACAGCAGCGTCGCTATACCAGTAGCAAGCCCTATATTCAGCATCCAAGCAATCACCGCATTTAACGGCCACATTAATATAGTACGAGGCGCCAAACCAATTTGATGAATACCATATACAGCATTAAAAATAACCACACCCCCAGCTACAACCATTATGATTATCCATAACCATTTTCGTATTGCCAGATACCACCCTGGCGCTTTAAATCTATCATTCCGCATAACTACGGTGGATCTACCGCGCACAAATTCATAAAAAATTCGTCCTCCAATCACACCTATGCTCGCGACTATGGCTACCCATAGAATTTCATTCCAAGCTGCAGCCGTCCCATTAAAAGATCCAATGGGCTCTATATAATGGTAACCAAGTATTGTGTGAACTGTCAACTTAAACCAGAAACCCAGCCATAGAAAGATGGCAAGGAAAAGATAGCTATAACTGACCGGGCGGTAAAATCCACTCGCCAGCATTATCAGAAAAACGACGGAAAAAAGAACATAGATTGGTTTGGAGCCAGAAAATCCAACTAACCCGCCTACAAACAAAATCAGCCAAAGCAGAAATCCTGCTAATATTATGTTGCGAATCAACGCGTATTCGCCGCGCTTTATAATTTTCTCATCCTCCATTTATATAAATACCAATTCAATATTTTTCCTAAGAATTTACTAAGACCTAAATAACTTAACAACAGTATTATAACTCCCAAAAGCCAATAAACAAGCAATTTTATTTGTTTAATGTTTTTTAGAATAGACAAAAATAATTTCATTGAAAGCAATTTTTTAAGGAGATGCCTGGATGGTTCAATCTCGCCTTTTATTAAGTAATTCATAGCCCGCTTAAGATAATCAACGCTCCTTCGAATTTCGTATCTATCTATCGCGCTTTTAGGTGTCCAAAAGTTTTTAGGTTTAATAGCAAGATGGTGATCTAAAACCCTAAAAAAATTATCCTCAGTTGTGCGTAAATAATTATATTGATAAGAACCTATACTACCCCTCCTATACTTTATGAGTTTTTCATCCAAAATTGCAATCTGACCCATTTTTGAAATTCTAAGCCACATGTCTAAATCTGCTGCTGTTTCAAAATGATCCCAATCAAATGGGATACATTTTTTAAATATCTCACCCCTTACCATAGCGCTTGGGGTTATAAAGATATTTTCCTGATTTAAAACTGGAATAAATATCTCCGAAAAGTTATAAATATTCTTATGCTTTAATTCTGGTGGTAAATTGCATCCCCCAATTATTTTATCATCATTATTAATATAATCTGCCATAGTAAAAACAGCCAACACAGAAGGGTGATTTTCTAAAATTTTAATCTGTTTCTCTATAATACGCTGATTATATATATCATCGGCATGGAATATAGCGATATAATCGCCTGTGGCCAGTCTAACGCATTTAGTCCAGTTATGTTCGGCACCTATATTCTCGCTGTTTCTGTATATCTTGATTCTAAAATCTTTAAATTTCTTTAAGGTGCGCAAAGTACTGTCAGTAGAAGCATTATCAACAATTAGAATCTCAAGATTTCTGTATGTCTGATTTAAAATTGATTGAAGCGTTCTCTCTATGGTTTTCTCGGCATTATATGTTGGGATACAAATGCTAACTAATTTTTCCTTTACCATATATTTGTTTTACTCTTTTCACCTGTAGCATAAATCTATAGAGAATTTTAAAGAAAATATTTGGTAGAAGCAATAAAGGGAAATCTATCAACCAAAAAGACGGGCAGAATTTAAATTGCGTTATCATATCTTTTATATGAAACTGCCTCAAAACTAAACCATTCTTTTTAAATCTAATAATTTCCATAGGCAGATGATGAGTTATAACTCTAACAGCTTTGTTAATGGACCTTTTGCTGTACCCTTTTCCCTTAAATCCATTGAGAATTTTTATTAAACTTATGGTATTCTTTACACTTATTTCACTATGTTTATCCCAGTGTATGTTTCCAGTGCGATACATAACATAAGGTTCAGCAATATAATAGGAAGAGTGTCCTACAATTAAAGCAAGCAAAGCGGCGTAATGCATCCAATTAGATCCTATATAGCTATCCAAATTGGTCTGTTCCCACAAAGAGCGACAAACAATATTTGAGGAAACAAATACAGCATTAAGTTTAACCACTGATAAAAAATCGTCAGCTGTTTTGAAAAATATATCTTTTTGAATGTTAATAGTGCGACCAATATTACATCGCTTTAAATCAGTGCTGTAATTGCTCCAGTTTACAAAAATCGCCGTTAATCCAGGATAATTTTTTATTACATCAAGAACCTTCTTTATAGCACCAGGCAACATTTTATCATCATCGCTAAACAGCCAAATGTATTCTCCTGTAGAGTGTCTTACTGCTAAATCAAAATTTCTATCTGCGCCCAAATTCTCATCATTACGAAAATACTTAATAAATGGATATTTATTCTGATATTCTTTTATAATTTCCGGCGTTCTATCAGTAGATGCATTATCAGAAATGACAATTTCTATTTCTTCATCAACATCTCCTAATTGAGAAATAATCCCGTCCAAAGCTTCCCGAATATAACGAGCACCATTATAAGTTGGAATTGCAACTGATAGTTTCATATTGGTATTATCTTTACTATTAGCATTTCCTATCGTCAGTTTGCTTCTTTCAAATTTCTAAATTTTTGAACAATCGGCATAACAAGATTCCGAATTTTACTATGGATATATACTCTGTCTATATCACTAAACAGATAAATTAAATCCTTAATTCGTTCTTTAATAAATTTAATAATATATATCCGTAAATACTTACTTTTTATTAATTTTCTTAAATAAATTGGACTAAGTGATATACCTCCGAATAACCCATATTTTAATCTTAATTTAGCCATTAATTTTTTAAAATCTATAGTATGCTTTGCCAACATAAATCTGTCATCAACAATTTTATAGTATGGGGACTTATTATATAACTCATATTCTGGCGGTGTTAATTTAGGAAAAACATATTCTTCATAAATTTTTGTGCCTAGAAGCGGCACGGTTAAAGCCATGCCTAAAACTGAAGGTTTTATATCATTTAGTAATTTTTCAGTAAGGATTACGTCTTCTTCAGTTTCATTCGGTAAGTTAAACATAATATTTGCAAATGTTCGTATACCAACCTTTCTACATAATTTAAAAGCTGCCTCGATTTGTTTTACCGTTTGTTGTTTATTTATTTCTTTTAACATACTTGGCGAGCCAGATTCCACACCAAAATCAAGTTGAATTAATCCAGATTTTTTCATTAATCTTAATAATTTTTCATCAGTTACAAAATTAACGCGAGTTTCCGCGCCCCACACTAAGTTTAATCCCTTTCTAATCAACTTCTCACAAAATTCAACAGTGCGTTCCTTTAAAATCATAAAACAATCATCAATCACATAAAATCCATCTATTTTATATTTTTTTACTAATAATTCAAGCTCCTCAATTATTTGATCTATTGGGCGATAACGAACGCTAGGACAATCTTTGTTTTTTGAACGAAGATAATTATTTGCACAAAAATTACAACTATATGGACAACCCCTACTCGTAATAATCTGGACGCCCGATAATAACAAAGTTCTGATATGTCCTGTGCATGGTTGAACATAAAAATTCATATCAATTTTATCATAATTTGGCATTGGAAATTTGCTTAGGTCCTTTTCAACATTACAAACACCATTGACCTGTATCTTATTATTATTTCCTAAATAAGCAGCGCTTTTTAATTTTTCAAAAGAATATTTATTTTTTAATACATTAACCAATGTAAATAGTGGCGTTTCCCCTTCTCCAATTACAACAAAATCAATAGGGCTTCCGGGGAAAATAAATTCTTGAGGTCTTAAGGTTGGATGGACGCCACCTACAACAATCGGAATATTTGTTTTATTCTTTATAGTTTGTGCTAACTCCATTGTTAAATTATACTCCGAAGTAAAACATGTCAGTCCAATTAATAAAGGTTTGCTTTCTTTTATGCTTTTCAAAACAGTATCAATATATCTATTTTTAAAATCAATATATCTCTCTTTATTTCTAATCTTTAAATCAATAATTTTCGTGGAAATACCATATGATTCTAGATAAGACGATAAATATAACAAAGCGAATGGTAAATATGTCCAATATGCTCTCGTTATCGGTGAGATTAAAATTACATCGGATGTTTTATCTTTTTGAGATGGCATAGTGATTTCTAAATTCTAATATTTTTTAGTATCTCATTTAATATTTTTTTTGCAAAGTATTCTGCGCTAAACGGATATATTTTATCACTTTTAATAAAATTCTTTATTGCTTCTAGATAATTTTGGTATTCTTTATCAGGCATATTCTTAAGATAACTATAAAGTTCCTCATAAGTATTAAAGCTTCCTCTATCTATAAATGTATCTTCGGGAATATGTTCAGTTACATTTGAAGCACCCCGGTAAACAGGAACACAACCGGCAAAAAAGCAATCAAATATCTTTTCGGTGATATAGCCCGGGATATCTTTTGCATTTTCATAACAAATAGCGAATTTGTATTTTTGCAACACTTCCCTTTTTGATTTCACTGAACCTTTATACGACGGATATTTTGGTTTTAAAAGTTTTGTCAAAGCGTCAAATCTATTTAACTTCGATAGCATACCTTTAAAATAATGCCCATCCCAGCCTATGCCATATAAGTCAAAATCTTCCGGATGGTTTTGTTCAAACCAGCGAATTGCCTTTACTCTTTCTGTATATAATTCCAAGGGATGAGATTTAAATTTATTTGCTACTATCATAGTGCAAAGTTTATCTTTTTTATTCAAATCAAAATTCAAATCCGTGGGTATTTTGCTTGAAAAATTTATCTTAAAATACTTTTTATTATCTACAAATTTATCATTCCAGGTAAATATTTTTTTAAAATATTTATGATTTTTTAGATTCCAATTATCCGGTCTTATTATTTCAGATTCAAAAATTAATAAATAATTATCCTTATCCAAAGAAATATCCTTGGTCTTAGGCATTTCATTATAAATAATAAATTGGGATTCTTTAGGCAAATTAATATCCTGGGTATTTAAATCAAAACCATTTTCTGCAAAATTTTTCTTAAGTAAATAAGGCCCATATAGACAATTATCTCTATTGGCAATCTCATCCGAGATATCAAACTGTCTGTTGCTTAAATAAAATGAACTGGTAAAAAAAGTTGCTTTCTTCATAAATTAATCCTAATTTCTTCTATGATTTTCTTTAATCTGTGTGGATAGGTATGATCGTTTATAGCTCGACTATAACCCTTAACTAATATTCTTTTTCTCTCTGATTCATTTTCAAGATAATATTTTATTTTCAACAATAAATCCTCAAGTGAAGTATAAACCGCTACTTCTTCACCAGTTTTAAAGTAATCTTCTAAAAAAGGAACATAATTAGTTAATTGAAATCCACCAAAAGCCGGTATTTCAAAATTCCTTGCTTTAATTTGTTCAGCTCTTTTGTTTGATATTAAAAATTCCCTAAAGGTTCTAATGGAAGAAAACATATATCGGATATCATAAGAAACGCTGTTTGAAATATTTAAATTTATCTTAGAGGTCTTAAAAATCTCAGCCATCTTCTCAAAAGAAACTCTTCCATTTTTCCAACCATATCCAAAACATACAACTTTTATTCCTTTTTTTAACAACTCTTTAACAATCCATCTTCTATAACCACTGGTTGCCCCGACAAAGGAGACATCGTATCTATAATATATTTTGTCAAAATCAATATCTTTATTAAATCCAAACGAGGCCCACTGGCTAAGAATCACATTTTTATATGAGATCTCTTTATATTTATCCAAAGCAAACCTATCTACAGTAATAACATAAGAAAAATGAGGAGCATAATATTTTGTGAAACTATCAAAACGCCATTGATCATCGCAAAACCAATTAATGGTAGTGTATTTGCTTTTCAAATAATCTAATGTTTTAAATGAAAATTCATCTTTCATTAAAGTGAAATAAACAATGTCGGGGCGGACATCATCAACAAACTTAATAACGCGTTTTTGTAGTTCATCCTTTTTAGTTAAATATTCGTCATACCAAAATGGATAGACCTCATCCGTTATCTGTTTAAAGGCGGGATACAAAGCTTTATAATCTAATGAGTCACCACGAGACTTGATACCATAATCATAGCGTTGAAGTATTGGAACTATTTTCATTTTTCTTCAAAAAATTTATTTATCACCTTGATTACATAATTCAATTTTTCTTTGGTTATCCCCGGATATACACCAATCCAAAAAAGATTATTCATTACTAAATCCGTGTTTTTTAGAGAATCAAAAACTCTATATTTCACATTCTGATAAGCTGGTTGCTTTATCAAGTTGCCGCCAAAAAGCATTCTCGTAGCGATTTTATTATCTTCAAGATATTGAACAATATCATTCTTAGTAAAAGGCGCTGTTTTTCTCACTAAAAGAGGAAAACCAAACCAACAAGGTGCAGAGTTTTTTTCTGGCTGTGGAAGTAAAAAATAATTTTGGTAATTCTTAAAAAATTTGTAAAGCTCGTCAAAATTTTTCCTCCTGGCTTTAATAAAAGAGGGCAGTTTCTTAAGTTGCGCTATCCCTATTGCCGCTTGCGTATCAGTAATTTTTAAATTGTAACCAATATGGGAATAAATGTATTTATGGTCATAACCAAAAGGCAACTTGCCTAATTTCCATCCAAATCTTTTTCCGCAGGTATTATCGTGACCTGGTTCACACCAGCATGCTCTTCCCCAGTCGCGAAAAGAAGCAACTATTTTTTTAAGTAATGGGTCATCTGTAACTACTGCTCCTCCTTCCCCCATTGTAATTTGATGGGCCGGATAAAAACTGAAGGTGGCAAGATGACCAAAGGTGCCAGTATATTTTCTTTTGTATTTTGAACCTAAAGCGTCACAATTATCTTCAATAAACCAAAGGTTATATTTTTTCACTATTTTTAAAATTTTTTCAAGATTAGCAGGATTACCAAGAGTGTGAGCAATAAAAATTGCTTTTGTTTTTTTGGAAATTGCTTTTTCAATTTTATTCACTTGAATGTTGTAAACACCAAGGTCTATATCAAGAAAAATAGGAATTAAATTATTTTGAATGATTGGATTTAAAGTAGTTGGGAAACCACAAGCAGTAGTAATAACCTCATCGCCTGGCTTTAGCCTTCTTTCCCCCAATTTTGGCGAGGTTAAAGCAGAAATTGCTAAAAGATTTGCCGAGGACCCGGAATTAGTTAATAAACAATACTTTCTCCCTAGAAACTTAGCAAATTCTTCTTCGAATTCTCGAGCATATCTTCCAGCAGTCAACCAAAAATCTAAAGAGGCATCAACTAAATTTATCATTTCTTTCTCATCATAAATTCGACCTGCATACTCAACCCTCGTTTTTCCAGGAATAAATTTTTCCTGAATCTTTTTTAACTTATATATCTTTTTAACCTTATTAAAAATTTCCTTTCTAAGTTGTTTTTCGTTTTTCATTTTACGAATTGTTTTAAAATGTAATATGCCATTTATTGACTGACAATTTATTTTGTTCTCTTAGATATTCTTGATTTCCAATCTCTTTACAAAACTCATCGGGCAAAGCTATTCTTCTAAAAGGAAGGATTAGTAGGTGGCTTTAAGGGATAACCTATAAGATTCCTTTTAGAAAATTTTTTTCTTCATCGTCTAAGGGTGGATCTATTTCATCTATGGGTTTGTTATATTCAAGTTTTGGATACACATAAGACTGATAATTCATTACAAATTCCACTAGAAGAGGCATTTTAGGTTTTTGAAGTATCTTTGAAACTTCTAAAATTGCATTTTCGTTTTGATGCATCTGAATTGCTTCTATTCCATACGCTTTTGCTATTTCAGTAAAATTGCAAGAATTGTATCCACTTTTTTCGTCTGTTGCAAAGTAATTTGAATTAAAATACAATTTTTGAAATTGCTTTATCATTCCAAGACTTTTATTATTAAATACAAAGATTATTATGGGAAGTTTATAAGAGGCAACGTTATTTAATTCTTGAATATTTATTTGCATTCCACCGTCTCCAGTTATAGCTATTACCCTTTTCTTTGTTTCAATTGAAAGTGCGACAGCTGCCGAAAGAGCATAGCCCATCGGTGCCATACCACCGCTATTTATAAATCGTTGACCTCTCTTAATGCTTAAAACTTGCGCAGCTAACATCTGGTTTTGCCCAACATCTACGCACACTATATCATCATCTGCTAAATTATCAGAGATACCTTTCATAACTCTGTAATGCCAATCCTCTTCATGCGCTCTACGCATTTCCGAGATAGGATCAAATCGTTTCTTTAATTTTTGGATGTTCAAAATATATTCTTCGTTCTTAGACAATACTACTTTTTCCCTTTCTAAAATAAGATTCATCAATTTAAGAAATTGTTTAACATCACATATTAATTTCGTATGATATTTTAATCTTGATGATTCTATTTCATCTTTGTCTATATCTATTCGGATTATCTTTTTATTCAAGAACGGAGTTATTTCATTACCTATTTGTCTTGAATCTAACCTTGAACCAATAACTATCAAAAGATCACTTTTAGCCAACAATATATTGCCATATCTATTTCCATAAGCCCCTATGAATCCACCAAATAATCTATGATTATGTGGAAAGGCATCTTTCCCCGTTAAAGAAACAACAACTGGAATGTTTAATTTTTCTGCAAATTTTAGAAGCTCATTCTTTGAATCTGAAATACTGCAACCCCCTCCAGCAAGAATAATTGGAGATTTTGACGATGAAATTAGCTTTAAAATATCGTTTATAACCTTATCATCAAGTAAGCACTCAATTTTTTGAGTATCTATTGTAAAAGAGGAAGAAGAAACTTTTATCATTTGCCTTTGAATGTCCATAGGTAAGTCTAATAAAACAGGACCTTTTCTGCCATTCAAAGCTATGGATACTGCTTTCTTTAATTCTGATTCAATATTTTTAGAATCATCAACTAAAACGCTATATTTTACTATTGGGTTTACTATTTTAACTATATCAGTTTCTTGAAAACCCTTCTGTCTTACTTTAAGATCATATTTGAAGTCGTAAGTATTAACTTGCCCGGTTATAAACAATACGGGTGATGAATCAAAATAAGCATCTGCGATGCCTGTTATTAAATTTGTTGCCCCCGGTCCGCTTGTTGCTAATGCTACTGAAAGATTTCCACTTAACTTGGCGCTTGCAGAAGCTCCAAAAGCTGCAGCTTGCTCATGATAACAGTGAATAAACTTTATTTTCTGGCTTTTGCTCAATGAATCAAAAAGATGAGTAATGGAACCGCCTATGAATCCATAAACATATTTTACATTCATATTTTCAAGAAATTTAACTATATAGTCAGAAACTTTCATTTCTCCATTCATCTTATTGTTTTTCTTCATAAATATAAATATTTTTCTTAAACCATTCTATATTTTTTTCAAGTCCTTTTCTTAAATTATATTTTGGCTGCCAACTTAATAGTTTTTTAATTTTTGAAATATCAGCTACCCAAGTTTTCGGCTCTATTTGGACGGATTTGATCTGATTATATTCTGGCTTCACTTTTGACTGAGTAATTTCTTTAACTAATTTTGCTACTTGAGCAATCTCGGTTTGTTTACCAGTTCCTAAATTAAAAATTTCTCCTTGAATTTTTTGAATTTTTTTTATCGCTGCCAAATAAGCATCGATAAGATCTTCGATAAAAATAAAGTCCCTCACAAAATTAGGGTTAGTTAAATTTAATTCCGTCTTAGTAAGACAAGCTTTGATGATGGTCGGGATTAGACGATCTTTATCCTCAAAATAGCCATAAACTGCAAATGGTCTCATAATTACTATAGGAAGACTTAATTTCTTACTCATATATTGGCAGTACATCGTGCCCGCTGCCTTTGTAATTCCGTATAAATTATCAGGATTAAGAATATCAGTCTCTTCCATCGACTTATTTTTTATCCCATATTCAGAAGAACTTCCTGTATAGATCAGACAATCAAACTTTATTTTACTTATAGCATTTACTAAATTTATTGTTCCTAATAAATTAGTGTCAATAGTTAATTTAATGTCTTGTTGTTTGCTTTGATAAGCTCCATAATCGGCAAAATGAAGAATAATTTGGGGTTTTAATTTAATAATTAACTTTTCAACTTCTTGTTGATTAAAAAGATCAATAAAATGCAATTTTACTTTCTTTTCAACTGGCTTTATTCTCCAAAAATTGGATTCTGGTCTTACTATCAAATGAACATCGTGACCTAATTCTAAAAATTTATAAACAAAATTGGAGCCAATAAAACCAGTTCCTCCTGTAATTAAAATTTTCTTTTTTTCTTTCAAAGCCACGATTTAAAAAAATAATTTATTTGTTGATTAGTTAATTTAATAATATCTTGCTTGTTATAAAAGGCTTGATACCAATCACAGGTTAATTTTAGAATTGTTTTGATATCTAATTTAGCTTGCCAGTTTAAAAATTTTTTAGCTTTTCCACTATCCAGTTTTAATAATTGCGCCTCGTGTTTGGTAAAATCTTTTTGAATCTCATAGGTGCCTTGCCCCAATAATTCTAAAGTTGTTTTTACTAATTCTTCAACTGTTAAATAATTTTTATTATTGGGACCAAAATTCCAAGCGCCGGAAAAATCTTTTTTGCCCTCATAAAGTTTTTTAGCTAATAATAGATAGCCATAAAGTGGCTCTAACACATATTGCCATGGTCTCATAGCATCTGGGTTCCTTATTATAATTTCCTTATTTTTTTCAAAAATTGCCCGAACAATATCTGGGATTAATCTATCTTTTTGCCAATCTCCTCCTCCAAGAACATTGCCAGCTCTCGCTGAAGCAATTAAAGTTTTATGCTTTTTATTATAATCAACTGGGTTAAAAAACGATCTAATATAAGAGCCTATCACAATTTCAGCAGCTGCTTTACTGGCGCTATAAGGATCATAACCTCCCAGTTTGTCATTTTCTTTAAAAGGAAGACCTGATTCTTTATTCTCATAGACTTTATCTGTGGTGATTATTACAACAGCTTTTACTGTATTTGTTTCTTTAATCGCTTGAAGAATATTGGCAGTTCCTATAATATTCGTCTCAAAGGTGTATAAAGGGTTATCATAACTATCCCTAACTAAGGGCTGGGCAGCTAAATGAAAAATTATTTCCGGTTTTTCTTTTTTTATAATTTCAGATATTTTTTTAAAATCTCGGATATCACAAAAATGATTTCTAATCTTTTTTTCTAATCCAAGAATTTGAAATAAACTCGGCTTAGTATTTGGTTTTAGGGCAATTCCTGAAACTTTTGCCCCCCAATTTAGCAAAATTTGGGTCAACCAACTACCTTTAAAACCAGTATGTCCAGTAATCAAAACCTTTTTATTCTTAAAAAACTTCTGAAGATTCTCCATAAACATAAAAATTTAATTCTTTTTCTCCCAAATTTTCCATTTAGGATCTTCGTCCCAAAGTTTGTTTAGAAAAACAAAATCTTTATAAGTATCCATTCCATACCAAAAACCTTCATGTTTATATAAAGCTACCTGCCTCTGATGAACTAATCTTGAAAGAGCATCTTCTATCATATCTCCCTCTTTCAGAATATCTAAAAATTCTTTCTTAAATACCATAAACCCTCCATTCACATAATCATAAAGCATAGGTTTCTGATCAAAACCAGTAATAATATCATTTTTATCTACTTTTACTAATCCCCATCTCGAAATAGGATGAACGCCGGTTATTGTTGCTACTACTCCTTTCTTTTTGTGAAAATTCACTAATTTATCAATATCAACATCCGCAACACCGTCACCATAAGTTACCATAAATAAATCTCCTAAAATATATTTTTTAAGTTTTAAAACTCTTTCACCATGAGGTGTTTCTAAACCAGTATCTGCAAAAATTATATTAAATTTATTTTTTTCAAAGCTATTATTTGGAGTAACATTCGAAATTTCTCCGTCTTCTGTATTGAGACAAAAATCCGACTCATAATATTTTTGTTTTAGAAAATAATCCTTTATATAATCACCTTTATATCCGAGGGCTAGAATAAAATCACGATATCCACAATGGGCATATATTTTCATAATATGCCATAAAATGGGTTTTCCTCCTATCTCTATCATTGGTTTTGGTTTAAACTCGGTTTCCTCAAGTAAACGCATTCCCTTGCCGCCGCATAATATAATGACTGGAATATTCTTATTAATCATAATGAAAATAAAATTTGATTAAGAAATTTGATTAAATTTCATTTTATACCATTCTATGGTTTTTCTCAGCCCAAACTCAAACGATGTTGCCGCTTTAAAACCGATTTCTTTTTGGGCTCTTGAAGTATCAAGACAGCGTTTCGGCTGACCATCAGGCTTTGTTGTATCCCAACGAATTTCACCTTTAAAATCCATTGATTTACAAATTAAATTTACTAAATCTTTTATAGAAATTTCAAAGTCAGTTCCCAAGTTCAATGGCTCTGATTTGCTATATTTTTTAGCTGCCATAATTATTCCTTCAGCTGCGTCCTCTACATACAAAAATCCTCTGGTCGCTTTACCGCTTCCCCAGATTTCAATATATTTTTTACCTTCTTGTTTTGCTTCATCCACTTTTCTAATTAAAGCTGGTATGACATGCGAGGATTGTAAATCAAAATTATCTCCCGGACCATAAAGATTTAATAAAAGAAGATGAATGGCATCAAAATTATATTGTTGACGATAAGCTTGAGATTGGACCAACATAAACTTTTTTGCTAATCCATAGGGAGCGTTGGTTTCTTCAGGATAACCATTCCATAAATCTTCTTCTTTAAATGGAACTGGTGTAAATTTTGGATATTCACAAACGCTTCCAATACCAATAAATTTTTCTACATGGTTTTCGTAAGCAGAATCTATAATATTTAAAGCCATTGCCGCATTGTCATAGAAAATTTCCGCGGGGTGACTCTTGTTAAATAAAATTCCTCCTACCTTACCGGCGAGATGAATAACTATGTCTATATTTTTTGTGACTTTTAAACAATTTTCCTTCTCTCTTAGATCGCACTCTTTTGTCCTGGGAATAAAAATATTATTTTCTTTAACTCCATTTTCTAAAAGTTTTTTGGACACAAAATGGCCTAAAAAACCATTTCCTCCAGTTAATAATATTTTCTTATTTTTCAGTAAAAACATAAATAATTTCTTTTATTTCTTCTTCTGTCAAATCCGGATTATTACCAAAATATAATCCTTGTTTATAAACAATTTGACTATTGGGATAAACAAAATTGTTTGCACAAAATGGCATATACTTCCTAAAAAATGGCTGCTGGGTTAAATCACCTGCAACAATTGGTCTAATCTCAATTTTGTTTTTGCATTTTTTTCTGAGTTTCCCCTGAAAATCTTCAGTTTTGCAAATTAAAGGTACAGCAAAATTAGAAACAAAATCTATGTGGTCAAATTTAATCGGATAATATTGTTTTGTTTTTTTATAAAGGATAGGGGCTAATTTTATAAAATTTGCGTTTCTTTTTTGTAATATCTCATCTATGTACTTTAACTGATAATTGCCTATGAATCCATTTATTTCTGTAGGCCTAAAATTATAACCCAGATCATAGAATGTATAGGATTCATAAAAATCTGAATGAATGCCAAATTTTTTTCTCAGTAATTTTTTTTGATAGTTATTTAAATTTCTATCCCATCCATGCGCTCTCACCAATTTCAACATCTCAGCAAGTTCTCCATCATCTGTACATACAGCGCCTCCCTCAATGGTAGATAGATGATGGCCTACAAAAAAAGAAAATGTGCTTGCTAAACCGAAATTGCCAAGTTTACGACCTTTATAGACTGTACTTAAAGATTCACAATTATCTTCAATTAAAATAATATTTTTCTCATCGCAAATTTTTTTTATTGCATCAATATCATCACAAAAACCAAGTAAATTTGTTATAAAAAGAGCTTTCAAGGAAGTAACCTGAAGGACTTTTTGTAAAGTTTGACTGGAGATATTTAGAGTATCTAATTCAATATCAATAGGAACTGGCCGAAGCCCGAGCTGAATTAAAGGCATGATATTTGTAGGCCAGGTAACTGCTGAAAATCCTATTTTATCATCTTTTTGAAATCTTTCTAAGTTTAAAAGGGCTTGGATAAGAGCAAGATCGGCTGAACTACCGCTGTTAAAAAAAATACAATATTTTCGTTCTTGATAACGAGCAAAATTTCTCTCAAATTTTTCGCATTCCTGACCAAAACTTAATTTCTTTGCAGAAGAAATAAATTGAATTAAAGCTTTTTTAGTGTTTTCTTCTTTATAAAAAGTAGATTTGATAAGTTTTATCATTAAATTAATAATTATCTTCTCTATTCTTTATTTTAAAACCACCATTTTTAAGATGAATATCTTTTTTTGCTTCTTCTAAGTCAAATTGAACCATTTCTTTTATCAACTCCTGAAAGGTTATTTTTGGCTTCCATCCTAATTTTTCTCTTGCTTTAGCAACATCTCCTAATAATGATTCTACTTCATTATGACGAAAATATCTTGGATCAACCTCTACTATTGCTTTATTAGTTTTTTTATCTATTCCTTTTTCATCTAATCCTTTTCCCTGCCATTTCAAATCAATGCCTAATTCTTTAAAAGCAAACTGGCAGAATTCTCTGACTGAATGCTGCTTACCTGTTGCTATTACAAAATCATCTGGCTTTGATTGTTGAAGCATCAGCCACATCGCTTCAACAGCATCTTTACTATGCCCCCAGTCTCTTTTAGCACCAAGATTACCTAAATATAATTTACTTTGTAGGCCCAATTTAATTCTACCAGCTGCTCTAGTAATTTTTCTAGTAACAAAGGTCTCCCCACGACGTGGGCTCTCATGATTAAAAAGTATCCCGTTGCACGCAAAAATATTATACGCCTCTCTATAATCGACAGTTATCCAATAAGCATATAATTTAGCTGCCCCGTAAGGACTTCTTGGGTGAAAAGGCGTATCCTCATTCTGCGGCGCCTCATCCGGTTTGCCGGAAAATAATTCACTGGTTGAGGCTTGATAAAATTTTGTCTTTTTCTCTAGACCGAGAATCCTGATAGCCTCTAATAATCTCAAACACCCTAAACCATCTGTATCTGCAGTATATTCTGGCGTCTCATAAGAAACTTTAACGTGACTTTGAGCAGCAAGATTATAGATCTCATCAGGTTGAACCTTCCGGACAATCTGAATCAAATTAGTAGCATCAGTCATGTCGCCATAATGAAGGAAAAACCTTCTTTCTCTCTGGTAGGGTTCTTGAAATATATGATCTATTCTTTCTGTATTAAAAGAAGAAGCCCGTCTTTTAATACCATGAACTTCATATCCTTTTTTAAGAAGAAACTCAGCTAAATAAGAACCGTCTTGCCCCGTGATTCCAGAAATTAGGGCAGTTTTCTTTTTTTCTTTTCTCATGCATTTTATTTTAATACATTTATTTTAAAACTTTCTTCATATTTTTTCAATGCTTCTTTTGTTACGACCTCAAATTTTATTACTAATACTGGCTAAGTATTACTTGTACAAACTAAACTCCAACCATCGGAAAACTCTATTTTTATCCCATTTTTTCCACGAATATCATTCGTTTTAAAAATTGCGTTATCTATATTTATTTTTTTATTTTATCTACTCTTCCGTACTTATCTTCGAATCTTATAATATCATCTTCTTCAACATATTCCCCGTTTTGTACTTCAATAATCTCAAGTGGCACCTTCTTAAAATTGGCTAATCTATGTAAAGTAGCTTTTGGAACAAAAGTGCTCTCTCCTTCATAAACAAAAAATGTTTTATCTCCGATGACAACCTTCGCTGTACCTCTGATAACAACCCAGTGTTCGGTTCTGTAATGATGCATTTGCAGACTTAAAGATTCATTCGGTTTTACAATAATTCTTTTTATTTTGTATCTATCGCCTGCCTCAAGAATTTTATAGCTACCCCAGGGCCTAAAGATTTCTCGATGCTCAATTATTTCTTTTCTATTTTTCTTCTTCAGCTTTTCAATAACATTCTTGAGTGTCTGACTACTTCCGCGCTTTGTAACAAGTAAAGCATCATCGGTTTCCACGACTATTAAATCTTCCGCATTAGCTACGGCAACTAATCTATCGTTACTAAATACCAGGGAGTTTTTTACATTAATTGCTTCTACATCTCCCACCAAAACGTTGCCATCTTGATTATGATTTTTAGTGCCATAAAATGAATCCCAAGACCCAATATCGCTCCAGAATATATCCATTGGAATTACTGAAACTTTCTTGGATTTCTCCATCATTGCATAGTCTATTGAAATTGAAGGCATCTTCTGAAAATTGTTTAGAGAAGTATCAAAACCTTTTTGGATGTTTTTAAAAATTTCTGGTTGGTACTGCTTTAATTCCTCAAGAAAAGTGGAAATCCTAAAAGCAAATATACCCGAATTCCAAAAGTATTTTCCAGAATCAAGATACATTTTTGCAGTTTCCAAATCAGGTTTTTCCACAAATGCATCAACTAAACTAAAATTACCGAGGCTTTTTCCTATTTTTATGTATCCATAACCTGTTTCAGGTTTTATTGGTTTTATTCCAAAGGTAACAAGATAACCTTCATTTGCTGCCTTTTTTGCAGCTTCTATATACGCAATAAACTTTTCAAGAGATTTAATTATATGGTCTGAAGGAAAAACAAAAATAATTTCATCTCTATCTGCATTCAATTTATCAATCAAATACTGCACTGAAAGCGCAATAGCCGGTGCGGTATTTTTGCCTTCTGGTTCAATAATAATATTCTGCGACAAAGATTTCGAAAATTTTTCGCAGATTTCCTTTGTGTAGAAATAATAATCTTTATTAGTAACCGTAACGATATCTGTGGGATTAACAATTTTTAAAGCTCTTTGATAAGAAGTTTCGAGCAAAGGAGTGCCATCCACAAGTTTGAGAAATTGTTTTGAATATTTTTCTCTCGACAATGGCCATAATCTTGTGCCTCTTCCGCCTGCAAGAATTATAATTTTCATTTTTGATATCCTCGTTTTCTTTGAATAATTTTTGTTAACCCCACAACAAGTCTTAAGACCTTACTAGATACATTTTTATCTTGGTAATTTCTTGGCACATTGAATTTTTCGCCAGTCTCATACTGCTTGACGGTAATTTCAATTGATTGCAAAATAATGTCTTTGTCCAAGCCGGAAAGAATCAAAACTCCTTCGTCAAAAGCCTCAGGCCGCTCTGAACTATTTCTTGCTTGAATAGCTGGAAATCCTAAAATTGAAGATTCTTCTTGGATAGTGCCGCTATCAGATAAAACGCAAAAGGCGTTTTTCTGTAATTTTATATAATCAAATATGCCGAATGGTTTATGAAAATTTATTAATTTATTTCCCTTTATTCTGTATTCTTCAAGTTTTTTGGCGGTCCGCGGATGAGTAGTAACAATAATCGGCATCTTATAAGTTTCGGCTACGGCATTCAAAGAATCAATTAATTTTGTCAATGGTTCAAAACCATCAACGTTTTCCTCGCGATGGATGCTCGCAACAAAGTATTTTCGTGGTGATAATTTTAATTCCTTTAAAATTTTCGACGCCTCTATCTGTTTTTTGTTATAATCTAAAATTTCCGCGGTAGGCGAACCGGTAACATAAATCGTTCCCGGATGAATGCCTTCTTGGATTAAATAA
>Ga0265297_10005040_pt1 | contig 20701 bp, 34 predicted proteins | sample Munlanlwell13791_FD_192502 | JGI IMG/M metagenome (GOLD analysis project Ga0265297, IMG submission 192502) | Leachate microbial communities from a municipal landfill in Southern Ontario, Canada - Leachate well 137-91 | ecosystem: Engineered > Solid waste > Landfill > Unclassified | place...
GTTTTCTTTGTCAATTTCTGACCTTTTCTTCAGGTAATTTTCCATAGTTGCCACTGATGCTTTTGCTTTGGGCTTCCTGGGGTATTTTAACATTTTAAGTTTTGCCATGATTTTTGATTTTTTATTATTAATATTCGGTTTTTTATCCTAATGAGTTCCAAATTGATTTCCCTCCACTTTCTCCGTAACTTCCATCTGATTCTGTTCCTTCTCCACTTTCTTCCTCTTCACCAGATTCAAACATATCACCTTTTTGCCCTTTTACTTCCTGCGAAAAACCCTCAAGATCACTTTCGCTCATTTCACTCCAATCATCTTCCAATGGCATGTCGGCTGCACTTACACTTTCTCCCTTTTTCTTAAACAGTTCAGATATCTTTTTAATAAGTCCAAAAAGAACTTCCAATACATCATCAATAATACCGATGCCTGATATGCCTTTCATCTGATCAGCAATGACTTTCTCAGGCTCCTTGCCATATTTTTTCAGGATTCCGTTACGAACGATTCCCATAAAATGTGCGCGTTTCATGCCGATGCCTTCTACAATAAAATTCGCTATACGCTCAGCTTTTTTCCTTTTATTACGAACCTTTGCTGGAAGCTTGGCAATAAGTGCCGGATCGTTTATAAATAAATACAAGAAGAATGGCGCAGCTTTCGGTAATGATAATTCAAGGACACCTTTAATGGCCAGTCGCTGCGGCGTTGTTACAACTTTTGCAACTGCTTTGGCTCCTTTCTTTACCTTTTCGGCAACTTTTTTCAGAAATTTTCCGGTCTTACCTTTTGGCTTATTTTTTCTTTTGGTTGCTTTTGCTGCTTTTTTTGCTGCCTTTTTGGACTTTTTTTTAGCCTTTTTTTCAGCCTTTTTGGCTTGCCTTACCGCTTTTTTTCCACTAATTGAACCAATTCCACTTACCTTATTCGCAATTGAATAGGCGCCTTTCTCTGCATCCTCTGCAATAATTTCCATCTCAATTTCAACATCCGGTGAATCAACAGCTTCAATAGCATCGTTAAGCATATCAATCGAGTCCTGGTACTTCTCAGCTTTAAGTGATCCAATGCCGCGAATTTTTTCGGTAATGGCTTTCATGGTAAGTAAACGGTCCTTTGCAATGCGAAGTTCAAGTTCGCCCTCGGTCAGTTCTGAAATGTCTTTATTTCCTAAGTTCAAAAGCTTCACTTCCTGTGTGCCACTCATTTGATATATTTTTGTCATTTTTATGTCTTTTTTTAATTTATATTCTTTTTCCTGATTGTATCCAGGCATTACACAATCAATTATTATTTCTCCTTTGGATACAGGTACAATAACATATACATGTGTATAATCACTGCCTCCAAAAGATACAAACCTGTAACAAAATGAAATCCCAAGATTTTTAAGTATGCTTGCCGTCATTATTGAATACGACTTGCAATCGCCTTCTTTATCGAGCCAAAGTCGTGATGGTGTCTTTACATACTGAACACCCAGTGGATCCACTTTGTATTTTATGTTCCTCTTTATAAAGTGCCATATATTGGAACATGTGTCAAAGAGCGTATTACCTTTTAAAAATGATGCAAATTGTCTGGTGTCTGCCCGGCTTTTTCTGTCTGTGTCGAGTATCACTTTAATGATATCGCACGTGTCGCCATCGGAATACTTTACAATTGAATCATTTTTTGCACTTTTTATATATTGGTCTGCAATTGCAGATATACTATATTTCATGTTTAATTTTGCGAACAACTGATCTGTTCAATAAAAACTTCATCGGCAATTTTCTGACTGTTCGTTACCCTGCTTATAAATTGCGTTTCCGGCTTCTCAATTTGCCATACATTCTGATTATTTCTACGGCCCGCAATGTATAGAACTTCTCTGTTTTTAGGATCATATCCTTTCTTTAATACTTGCCTTTCTTCCATTACTCTGTAAGTTTAATTTCTTCACTGTACGGAAACTTATATCCATCGGCCCAGAAACTTCCTTCTACCATCATTTTGCCAAGTTCATTTTCCGGCTTCGTAACTATATCAAGAAGCTGGTTTACCAGCGTTAAATTGCTTACATTAATCTTAATTCCTTTTAACAAAGTATCTTCGTTAGCAGCCAGCGAAAGATCCTTTTTTATTTCAAGCCCTGCAATTCGCTTCCCCTTGTATTTTACCTCGAGCTGCATTTGCTGAAACTTCGATGCTTTGTTATTGGGATTGGTTATGAGAAAGTCCATCTCCAATTTAGTGTTCAGTAAATTCTGAATCAAACCACTTTGCTTTAATAACTTAAGCTTTACAGGCTTACCGGTCAAATTCTCAAGCCGTTTGCCTGAAGCAAAATAACTGTACGCAAGTATGCCAAGACCACCAACTATTAACAAGTTCATCGTTACTGTATCGTTTCTGATGCACAATTTTAAATCATACCATATATCTATATGAAAAAAATGTATACTTTTTTATACTTTTTTATAATTATGTATAACAAAAAAGCCCTGCAAAATTTTTTGCAGGGCTTTTTTGAAATGAATTAATGTTCTATTTTATAACGCCAAGCGCTCGTTTAATTTCTTCGGATGATATTCCCTCGTAATTAGCATATTCATCAATTGTAACTTTATGCTTTTTGCTTTTACCCAAGCTGTCTTTTATTATTTGAAACTCACGCCAACATGCCATATATGTATTGCCTGTTAAGATAACAAGATCTTTTACGCTGAGAAATATCCTGTGTGTTGCCATTTTATTCCTGTTTTATTCCTGAAAATTAAATTTCTACTTTTTAATAAAATTTTTAATGGATTATTTAAGTGTTTGATAATGATTTTTTTATGTAAATATTTTATTCCTGATAATCAATTTAAAATTATCCGAAAATTAAAAGATTAATATTATACTAACCTAAAGCATTATCTTTATCGTAATTCGTTATATTTTCAGAATCTTTTGATTCAGATACTCCATTAATACTGTTTTTTGGTATTCTGTTTTTAAGCCAGTTAATACAATACATCGCTTCTGATATACCATCATTTATTATTTTTACATTAGCATGACCATCATAACCCATTGATCTGTGCAATGTATTATATGCTGATTCTAAAGTGCTTGATACTTTACTGTCTTGCTTAGAAACTTGTATTTGATAATTTTTAAATGAAATTCTTTCTCCCCTTTTTAGCTTTATTTTTTTTTCAAGCATATAAACAGCTTCTAACATAATTAATACAGCAGACCAAAGTAAATGACCTGCAACTTTTACGTATTTAGGGTTTTGATAATACTTGTCATTTTTTATTGCTTTTTCTTTTAATATGGTTTTAGCATTGTCGATATAATACAATGCTTTTTCATAGGGCGTCATTTCGCTTTCCTTTTTATTAACAGGTTCCATTTTTTTAATATTAAAATTAAACATTCGATTATCACTACAAATATACAAAATTATGTCGGCTCTTTTTCACACCTTCGCCTTTTTACCTGCCCCACTATCATTTGTATAAGCAGGTCCATCGCCGCCGGTAAACTCTGGCTCTGCAGGTAACGGATCCGCTCGCGGTACTTATTGCTTATACTTATACGGATATCTCTGTTGCTCTCGCCATAGTGATTCATCCAGGCCGGATTGCCCAGGAAAAAACGCCGGACCTGTACCATCTCGCCGGTGTCTTCATCTACATCAAATACACTGTCCTTGTTTTCGATATCCACCGTATCTTTAAGATCTTCCTGCAGTTGCTCCTGCGGTGTGCTGTAATTTATATTCAGCGACTTTTCGCCATGCAAACAACCAAACTTCTTATACAGGGCCTTGCCATATACCACAGGCATAAGCTCGCTGAGCAATTCAAGATCGTACTCCCCTGTGTCCTTGTCAAACGCATGCGGCTCGAAATGATAACTTATAGCTTCCATAACAGCATACAGCATCTGCTCGCTGCCAAACTCCTTGGCCCTTACTTTCTCCGAACGGTCGTTATTCCATGAGAAAATGGTTTCGAGTGTTATAAGGGTACCGCCCATCGGGTTGAGCTTGCTTATAAATGCATCGTCTATAGTCCGGTTGCTTTTCTTTATCAAGGCGCGGACTTCCGGTGTAAATTCATTCCTGGCATTGTGATCATTCACTGTAATTTTATTCCAGTACCGGAGTATTTCTTTATGCAAAATGTTTCGGCTTTGTGTAAAACGTTTTACAAATATCAGTGAGTGTATGTGTATATTCAGGCCATTATCGGTATTGGTGGTTTCGATACCATACTCTCCACCATACACATAATCGGCCCAGAACTTCTGCCGGCGCATTTCCCAGTACATGGTGTTAAGCTCATCGTAGTAATACTTATTACCCCTGTAGCCGGTGTCTTTATAGTGTGGCACCGTAAGCGTAAGATGCATCACATCGTATTGATTCATGCCCACAAACATATACTTATTCTCATCATTATACCTGGCATGGTACTGTGCACTTGTTATTACTTTTGTTTTCTTTGTCTTCAGGTTGTAAATGGTTACAAGCTCGCGGTTATCGTCGAACCACTTGTAATATTTGCGCCTGATACGCTTTTGCCTGGTGAAGTTACACACCGGACAGTTTTTATTATTACATGAGTGTGAGTTGTAATAAGTAATTTCTCCGGTAAACAAGTCCTCACTATACAGTGATAACGAACTGCAGGTGGTCAGGTTCTTATGTAACCGCATAAGATGTTCCTCTGCAGTGCCCTGTACGTTGTGCTCAGGTATGTATTTTAGTATCTGTTCGGCTATTTTAAGGCCCTTTCGCTTGAGTATGCTAACCTTTTTAGATCTGACAGCATTGTGGTTCACTGCCTTTTGTGTATCCGCTGCAACTGTATCCATACAAAATGTTTATAAAATATTGTTGATTTTTGATTTTTGTCTTTTTCCCGAAATGTACAAACGTTGCCTTTTAACAAGGAAGGGTTCAAAATACAGTAAATGAGCCATTTATAGTGGTATCTAAAGTATTGTTAAACCGTTCCGAATCGTCATGATTTTTTGTTGTTTCGTGTTGTTTTGTGTTTTGATGCTTTACTCATTTAAAATTGAAGCCGAAAAAAGGAGGGCTTATATTAAGGAGTAGCCCTCCACAAACTCCCGACATCAAGCAAGTATAACTATCAGTCGCCACCGGAACAGGTTGCTCCCCAGCAGAGCCTGTCCAATATCTTTTTTAAAAAACTTCTTTATCTGCAGGTGCGTTCATAAATTTTTCAAATTCATCAGTATTTTCTTCGGGTGTGCCAGGCTGATGGGCGCCCTCTTCTTTCTTTTCGTTTTTACCCAGGAGCTGTATGTTTGTACAGCGGCAGTTGAGCCCGGCCATCTTTTGCCCATCCTTATTGGTAAAAATGTTGGCACTTGGAAAACCCTCTATAAATACGAGTCTTCCCTTGGTAAGGTATTCGGCCAGCCTGGTATTGTCGGTCCAGTACCCGCAGTTTACCCATATTGTTTTTTCTACTTTCTTGCCGGTTTGCGGATCCTTAAACCTTTCGGAATGGGCTACACTGAAGTTGATTACTTTACGGTCGTTGACCTGATTGATTTTTGCTTCCTGGCCAATATGGCCAATAATTTGAATTTTTAACATAGCTTTGTTTGTTTTAATTGGTTGGTAATAAGAGATTATCTTTTAACCAGGATTCGTACCTGGCAAGTAAAGTTTTTGCTTTTTTTCTGTAGTGCTCTGATTGCGCGTTTAATTTTATATAAGCCAGATTGGCCACACTTATAGCATTAAATTGCTTGAAAATAAAATCATCGCTTTTTTCGCTGAAGGGTAAAAATGCCAGCTTTAAAAAATGCTGGTCTTTAATGTATTCGACTGTGGCCCTGTTGGCATACCTCGCTTTTCTATAGTCGGGATATGTCATTATTCTATACCTTAAATACCTGTAGGTTTTAAATGAATAACGCAATCCGTTTGAGTCGTAAAACCCAAACCAGCGCTTTATTGCATCATATATCTTTTTCATTTCTTAAACGGATTGATAATTCTTTTAATGATTCTTTTTTAGTCGCAGCGGCTTCGGCGCTTCTGCTTTGCTGCACAACAGGCGCCACCTGTTGCGTAAACAAGTTACTCTGTTGCTTTCTTTTCTTTTGCATTTTCGAGATAGTTTAAAACAGAACTGTAAATTATTTTGCCATCGTCGGTTTGCTTAATGTGCCCCTGAGCTATAAGCCTCTTTATGCGTATGCGTGCCCCCACTGTTTTTTCGCGCACCAGGGCATTGAACGAAATAAGCTTGTCGCGCTTCTGCTGGCGGCCTATGTTGTAAATAGCCTTGTTGCAGGCAGCCTCTACTTTTTGCTCTATGCGCTTTTCGAGATACTCGGCCAGCTCGCCGGCTGTCATGTGAATGATTAACATATTATCTTCCATAGCTTTTTAATTTTTTTTAAGGCCCATTGAATCCAATAATTCTTTTTGGTCGAAATTGGGGATTTTGATATTGCGTTTGGTGTTAATTACTTTGCCTTTTTTGCAATTTTCTTTGCATATTTTGCAATACTTCTGTCCGTTCGATGTAGGTTTATATTCCTGTCCACATTTAGAACATTTTTTTATACCGGTGGCTGCCGCCTTTCCTTTCAATGGATTTGCTTTTGTTGTAGCAGCTGCTGCTTCAGGTTTTTTCTTTTGAAGCTTTAAGGCCGGTGCAGCTGGCGCCTCTTCTTTTTGCTCCTGATTTTTTTTACTGATGCCGGTAATGACAATGCGATCATTTTCTAACGAAAACATGTTGGCATAGAGCTGTATGTGCTCTCCCAAATAATTAATGGTTATTTGTATCATAGCTTTTTTTATTTGATTTGATGTAACTTTCGAATACTTTTATAAGGTTGCACAATGTGGCATGTTGGTACTCTATAGCCAGGCGGTTCTGGCACATATCGCTATCCAACAGCAGCTCCATATTTTTCTGCTCTTTGAGCAAGGATCCCAGTATGGTACGTACATGGTTTTCTTGCATAAACAACACCGAAAAATCGTATGCTTCGCCGGCTTTGTCGGTTTTCCAGTCGAGTATGGGTAAGGCAAAATCTTCCATCATTATAATTGTTTAATTTTTTTTAAAACCACCAGATCGAATACACTTTGTTCGATACTAAAACCTTGTATGTTTTTATACATATTCTTGATAATGTTTATAGTGTCTTCTTTTCCATATCCCGTATCGAGGTAACAGGCATGCTCGGGCAAATCTAAGGCTCTGTAATGTGCTATTGAAACAACACGGGCCGGGGCTATGTGCCTGAGACCGTGTTTTTCTTTTATATATATTTTAAAGTAATTGCCTACCCTATACTTTTTGGCATTGTGAAGCCGTATGGTGCTGAAATAATCGCAACCCAGTTTATTATTCCAATGGGTGCTAAAAATTAAGTCTTCCATATTATTTACAATTTTTATGCATAGTTGTTGAACTCATCATAAGGGCAATTTTTGCAACTGAAGGGGCACTTGTCGCACTTGTTGGACGCCGTGGCCACCTTGTAAGCACACCAGCATATAAATGCCAGACCGGCAGTCACAATAAACCAGTAAGCAGTGGCGCTCAGCATTAGCAGGCCTCCTGCAGTTGGTTAATAAGGGGCAGCTTCTCAGGATAATCGCGCGTAATGATTTCGACAATCTTTTCTTGTACCAGCTTGGGTATCCCAGACTTACGACCAAAACTTGAGTAGTTGAAAAACGTATCGTAGCTTATGCCACACTCGCTTACAACTTTTTGTTTAAAGGCCCGGTACTCCGGGCACTTACAGCTCTTGAAGCTTTTACATATTTTGCGGAGGGTTGCTTTGTCCATAACCACCTGATTTTACAATATTTAATAACTTTTTTCCGTTTCCTTTAGATATTATCGTTATATTTACGATGCAAATATAAAGATATTTGAAATTAAAAATCAAGGAAAATGAATAAATTTTCAAACAATATAGAAATTTAGAAAGATTCTAAATATAAAACAATGAATATCAGCAAAATAGTAGATTTGTATAAAAGGCATAGAATGACTCAAGAAGAGCTTGCCGATAATATTAACATGTCAAAAACGAATTTAAGTAATATTATTCTTGGCAAACAAGAAGCTAAAGTATCTACAATTGAAGCTATTGCACAATATTTTAAAGTTCCCGTAGGTTATTTTTTTGATGAGGCAGAGGCGCCGATGGGCGGGCATGTGCAAAATGCCAACGGCAAAAATATAATACAAAGTATAGGGGAGATGCAGTGCCGCAAAGAACTATCGGCTGCCCAAATGAACATATTGGAACTCCAACACCAGGTAGAACTACTGCAAATGCAAATAAAAAGCTTCAAAATAGAAGTAGAAGGAAAAGATAAAATAATAAAGTTGCTGGAGAGGGGGAGGTGAAAATTATTGTTTTATTTACGTAAAATACTATCGCGAAATGTATAACAAAAAAATTTATTCTTAATTTTGTCAATAATTTTTCACACAAAATATTAATCACGATGTTCAAAGCAGATTGTAATCAAACAGGTATTATTGATTTTAACAAGTATCTTTTGAAATATTCTGATGAATCAAGTTCATCAAAAATAAGCGAAAACTACTTCCCTGCCGATGTTGTTATTGATGCTTATAAAAACGGTTTTTCTGATGGAAAAAAGGCAAAGCAAGAAGATTTTGAAAGTAACCTTTATAAAATACACATTGAAAAATTTATTGAAAAAGCAACCAAAGTATATTTGTCTGCAAAAAGTTTTGCCGATTATCTGAAACAAAATAATTATAAAGCCGAAAAGTTTTATCTAAATCTTTTTCACCGAAATCCAAAAGTGGTAATTTCGATAAAAGAAGAACTTTTGCTGGATGATAAGTTTGTTATTTTTGCCTATACAAAAATAAATGAAATGCAAAATGCATTTCTGGGCCTGTTTAATAACACACTTGATATCAGCTTAGTTTGTAATACAAACCTCGACGAAGAACTACTGCAAACAGATGGCTTTAGCTATTCTGAAAATGTATGCTAAAATGGCAAATAAAAAGATATTTGGTGAAAGAAATCAAAAGCTTAGTTATAAGCTTCTTAGCGAAAACGAATATTACGACTGGGTAATAACCACTGCGTTTTATTCTTCAATTCATTTTTTTGAAAATAAAATTTTACCGGCAATAATTAATGGCTGTTCGTGCAATAACATATCGGATGTAAAAAGAGCATATAATGAAGATGGTCGCCATGCTGCACGTAGATCAATGATTAGAAATCACTGCCCATCAGATATTTCTGGTTTTTATAATTGGCTGGATGATCAATCCCGCAATTCAAGATACACAACTTATAAAGTAAATAAACAAATGGGCGAGAAATCTAAAGAATACTTAGAAAAAATTTATAATTTCTGTTACCCTCAAACCAATAATACCTAAAATATATTACATTTGAATTGTAAAAACATAATAGCGCCCCTGGCCACGTATTCTCATTTTTCCTACTAAAATTTATTTTTATAGCGAGGATACCTACCCAGGGGCTTTTGTTTTAAATAAACAAAAACAAGACAATAAAATAACACTACTCCAAACATAAGAACTAATGCGGGAAATGATGCAGTGTATGCGACCCCTAGTCGGACAACCAAGTGAACAAAAAAGCAACAAATTTATTGTTGCTTTTTTTTACGAACCACCGCAACAAATCCCCAAAACAACACAACCCGCAAAATTTATCGTTACGATTCAAAACGGGTTGTTTTCGAGACAAAAAATAGACAAAAACAAGACAATTCGTTGTCATTAAAAATTGTCAATATGGGGAAATTCAATTTTACTCTCAGAACAAACTATGTTTCTAAAGATGGTTTTAATGCCGTTGTGGCTAAATATTCTTCAGCAGGGAAAATATACCAGGTAAATACCGGTGTTGAAGTTTTACCCATGAACTGGGACAGTAAAAACCAATTTGTAATAGAAGATGATCCGGCTGCAACTACTAAAAATATTCAATTAAGAACCCTGCGCAATAAAGCAGATAAAATACTTTTGCAAGCCGAAGTAAACGGTGTTGAACTGAATACAGAAGAATTTAAGGCTGCCTTTTCAAAACCATCTGATAAAAATAGCGGTGTATTCTGCGACTTCCTGAAAAAAGAAATTGAACTTAAAAAATCGTTACTGAGCTATAATACACTCAGACAATATAATGCAACACTGAATAAAATTTATAACCTTGATTCCAGAATAACCATTAAAGAAGTTAACTCTTTTGCATTTTTCCAACGCTTCGAAAGTTATATGCGCAATGATCTGAGCAACCAGACAAATACTGTTTGTAAAACATTAAAAATTCTTAAAGCACTGATTAATACTGCTGTTCAAAAAAAACTAATTACACGCAATGAAGTAAACGGTTATAAATTAAAGTATATCCAGCCGGACCGCAATTTTCTTAACTTAAAGGAAATTGACAAGCTGGAGAAAATGTTACCGACTCTCCCCCATCGGCTGGCGTCTTCACTCCGATGTTTTCTGTTTTGCTGTTATACAGGTTTAAGATATGGCGATCTGGCCAGGCTGTCTTTTTCTCATTTAACGGGTAAAAATATTGAAATCATTCAGGAAAAAACATCCGATATGGTGAAAATTCCTTTGTCTAAAAGAGCGCTGAAGCTTATTGATACTGCACAAAATAAACCTGAAGCAAAAGTATTTAAAGTATATTCTAATCAAAAAATGAACGACTATTTAAAAGCAGCATTATTAAGAGCCGGCATCGACAGAGAAATAACTTTCCATTGCTCACGTCATACATTTGCAACCATATCGCTAAACATAAATATTCCACTAAATGTCGTATCTAAACTCCTTGGCCACAAGGATATAAAAACTACTGAAATTTATGCCAGGCTATTGGATGAAACAAAAACCAATGAAATGAAAAAATGGGATAAACTATAAAATTGTTAATCAGGTTTTTTTCGGTGGCTCTTTCCTGTTGCCTTGCTGTTGTCGGTTGCCGACTCTCAGTTTTTGTTTTAAAATCGACTTATTTAGAATGTGTTAATATAATAAAGATTTTTCGTAAAGCCCATACCACTTGGGATATTTTTTTACAAATTCTATATCGTACCACCCAGCAGGCTCAGCATTTCTTTTATTAAAAATCTTATTGTAAACAGATTTTATCTCAATATCTCCATTGCTGAGTATTTTAATAATACATCCGTTTGGGACTTTGAAAATATATCCCTTTTTAAACGGCGTAGCGACTCCATCGATTTTTTTTATTATACCAATAGTTTCTTCAGGTTTTAGCTCTTTTAATGTATTAGCATCTTCTAATAATACCCACAATTTTCCTTTATAATTATTTTCACTAATTGCCCCACCTCTTGTTAAGTTTAGAAAGTCAGCAACACCTCCAACGATTAATCCGTTCCCAATCATCAATACTTCAGGGAAAAATCCTCCAAGTAATCCCCCTGCAGTAACTGTGATTGCTGAACGTAATAGTGGATCAGTTTTTCTTAATAAACTATTGGATATTATAAATGTGCCTGCTGCAGTTAATGCAGTTGTTTTATAACTGAATGTATGTTTTTCTTTAGGCATCGGAATTTTTTTACTAAAACGAAAATACCTTTTTAATATTTTCTGATCACTTTTTTTTTAAAACAAATGCTCCTATCAGAAGAAATATTATCGCCAATGCCAGGTATGGTATTTTTTCAATCAGCAGTCCCCAGTTATCAGGGGAAATGTATTTTATTCGTTCTACCGGAACTTCTACAGGTGTGCTGATGGTGTCGGGTGGAACATAAACAAGCACCTGCATAACGGAATCGTTCAGGATGGCATAAGTAAGCTCGATGCTGTCGGATCCGATAATGCTTATCATTGTATCGCGGATTCGGTAGTCGATTGAGAAAATGGCTGTTTTAGATGGTACCGGTACCAGGGCTTCAGTATATACTGTGTCGTAAGCAATAAGCTCAGGGTATCTTTTAAGTAGGCGTTCGAGGCGCTTTTGAGGGGAACAGGAAGAAAGCAGAAAGGTTAAATGTAAAAGTAAAAAGGTAAATATAAGAATGCGTTTCATGTGGCTATTGTTGACGGTTTGCACAATCGGGTTTTTCACACCTTAGCTTTTTAATTTCGTCGAGTTCGTTTTTCAATTCTTTTATTTCAGCAAAGCATTCTGAAAGCCTTTGTTCATAGTTTGTGCGCACATCTTCGTACATTGTTTTGTAGATTTCGATGATGCGCTGCGTGGCTTCAAATTCACTTAGCTTGCTTTCTGCGATTGATTTTCTACGGTTGGCGCGCCAGTTCTGAATAAGAACAATAAGGCTTATTATGTTAGTGCTGCCAAGGATTGCAATAATTGTGTTTGTCCAGTCCATATTAAAGAGAATTTTTAAGGATTATACTATTTAGTGTTTTACCGTGATGAAATTCAATATCAACGAATTTGATTTCTTTGTTTTTAGATAAGACAGGTGGTGTATAAGAAAAATTTGAATTAAGATCTTCAGTAATAATGGTATGTTTGATATTGAAATGATTCACAAAGAATCCGAAAAGTTGTTCCAGGAAGAACGGTGCTAAATGATAGAACCGATTGTTGTGGAAAAATTTGTTTTCAGCACAAAGATCAATGATATCTTTATTTTCCAAAAATGCTTTAATTGCAGGAATGAGGGTTGTTTTGCAATATTTTTTATAAGTTTCTTTGTCGGCCAGCCAGTAGTTGCAATAAGAACAGGTCCATTGGCAGTCGTTCATTTTGAAAGGCAAGATATTAAGCTCATCAAATATTAATGATAATTTATAAAGAGGAAAAATTAATTCTTTGTTACGTTTTAAGCAGTTTTCGTGCAGGTGGCTTTGGATTGGGAATAAAATAGCTTGGTAGAAGCAGTTTGTGGCTTCGACACGTTCGGTGAACTGGGTGGCTGTCATTTTAGTTTTTTCTGCAAATTTCCATGAAGTGGTACCAATATAATCGGCTTTTTCCTTCCGGATTTTATTGTAGATATCAACAATGACATTATTTTCATAGAAAGTGTTTGATTTGTCCAGGCTGTTGTCGTAAGGTGTGAAAATAGGCAACAGATGATTTTTGGAATTTTCATCAAAGAAGATCTGGTAGCAGTTCCATTTCACTTTCTTATTAACGATGAAGCCCACACCACCCCATTCTTCAGAAACGGTAATTGATTCTTTTGGTTCAGGGAGACTGTCCCAGAACTGATCAACAAAACAAGAGTGTTTTGCATGAAAGTCAGATTTGATGATGTCGTGAAAAAAAATCAGGCCGCCGTCAGAAACAAATTCTTTGTACATTTCATAATCGCGTTTAACACCCTGAGCGGAGTGGTCGCCATCGATAAAGAGTACATCGAGCAGCTCGCCATCGAGAACTTTACGGACCAGTTCTTTTGTTGCATAATTGTGGCTGTCGCCAATGATTATATGGCAGTCCTTGACGGTTTTCTTCAGGTTTTCGTTACGCTCCGGCCATGGGGCCATATCAAGGGCGATATGTTTTCCTTTGATGTGTTTTGATACATGGTTGAATGTTCCACCATTGAAAACGCCTATTTCCATGTAATTGCGTTTACCTTTAGATTTTTTACAAATAAAATCAAGCTCATCGCGATGTTGCTGAACCTGATATCCATCAACATTTAAAAATTCTACAGCCATGATAAAGATTATTTTTTTTGAAGGTGATATATAAAGCGTGGAACGGAATCTCCTGCCTGATTTACTGAAGGAGATTTATATATGAGGTTGAAATTTTTGCATAAAACATTAAGTAAAGCATGCTCAGAGGGATATTCGCAAAGGATATTATCAGCTCTTTTAGTGATAAAAGAATGTTCGGCAATGCCAAGCTCGAGGACAAGGATACCCTGATCGGTAAGCAGCTCGAGACATTTGTCAATGAATTGCTGTTGAGCAGCGACAAAGTAATGAATAATTGATGATGCCAGGATAACGTCATAGGTGTCCTGGTTAAAATCGAGGATGTTGCCCTGGATAAAATTTATTTTTCCTGAATTATACAAGAAATGTTTAATGACAGCCGCATTTTTAAGGGCGACAGGCAATATATCCAGTCCGGTAACTCCGGAGGCTGTAAGAGACATATTGAAGCAATTGTAGCCGGAATTGCAACCGATATCAAGTACAATTTTGTTTTTGATGATATCTGATAAATTGAAAGCTGCATATTTCTGAGCGGATTTCTGGATGGGATTACCGATACCTATTTTTTCGAAATAATGGTAATTGATATTCAGGGATTTTAATGTTTTGCCCCTGAAATATTGTTTGACCGGGATAACAATGTTTTTTTCGATATCGGCTTCATTGTCATTGATAAAGACAACATTATCCACATGGCAGCAGTATTTCATAACTGAGATATCGCAGATTAAAAGGGCGTCAGCAAATTTTACTTTAATTGATTCTTTAAAGAATTTCAGGAGCCAGCCATCGAAAACAATTTCAGTATCGGATGATATTATGAATTTATGTAATTCATTTTCGATGATAGCACCGAAATCGTTTTTTTCTGAATCAGAAAGTTTGGGCCATGTGTGCCAAATAGAAAATTTTCCGCGGTGATCTGTGCCTGTAAGATTATTATAATACTGAAGGAATAATTCATCAAGGGCAATAACCCTTAGATTGAATTTGCCGGCAATGGTAGTTTTGCCGTTTTTGGGTTCGCCTGATAAGAAATAAACAGATTTATACTCAATAGTTTTCAAATTTGTTTTTTTTACAAGGCCGGTTTAGATTTAAAGAGCGACCAAACTTCAAAAGATCCTTGTGTCCAGTCCTGGGTATTTGCCCCGGACAGTGTGGAAATAATTGTGATATCTCTATTGTTCTGGCTTCTGTTGTTTGGTTTGCAGTTGACCACCGTATCGACAGTATTGCTGAGAGCACTCAGGTCGGTGTGTTCAATATGATTAATAGTTAATCCGGAATATCCGTAAGCTACGGTTTCAAAGCGTTCTTTGATGACAAAGAATAAATCATCGAGGTAGGCACCTGCAGGTATAGCATCGGCAAAATTGACGGCAATGTACTGACTTGGTGAAGCGTTAAAGTCCTCAAAGTCGATATCTCCGATTTTCTTTTTGTAGGAAGAGGCCCCCATTGTTGTAATTGTACCGGTACCTCTTATGTTTTCGACGAAAGAATTAAGCATCTCGAGGCTGGCGATGGGAAGGTCGAATGTAAGGTATTCCTGGTATGAATTTGTCATCAATAATTTAGTGTTGCCAACGAGTTGGATATCGGATGTTTCACCCCAGTTGTTGCAATCAATTATTGACATGTACTTTTCCAAAGGACTTTCGTTTATCATTGACAAATTGCTCCAGTAGGATTTTTGTAAAACAACTGAATCATTAATACCCTGAAGGTTCATTTGACAATTTAAAAGGAAACAAGAGTCGAAAGAACCCGACAAATTTGTAATAAGTGCAGCAAGTCCGTAAAAATAGCAATGCAAAAAGTCCCAAGGGCAAATGATCCGGTCGAAGTTGCCCCCTGTAAAAACGGATTCCCTTACAAACAGATAGCCGGTTTCACCTTCTTCAGCCGAAATATTGTTTATGATACAATTTGACAAAGATACCAGGGTGCCTTCAGTAATTGAAACATTATTAATGGTAGCGTTGAAAATGGTGTATAAAAGGAATTCAAGCTGATTGAATACAATTGTAGAAGAAAGGTTTTCAATAACAGTATTTAAGTTAGCAACAATCCTTATGTATTTGTTTGAAATTACAATATTACCGACGTTACCTGCAGGCAGGATTATTTGCCATGGGTTGCTTGCCGATGGGGATCCGTTGGCAATGATCCAGGCTAAAGCTTCTGTATAACTTTTGAAAATGCGTTGTGCACTTACGCTTGCACTAATATCGAGATTAACCCAGGCAGTATTCGACTCACGGATTGTTGCAATATCATCTGCATTATTTGCTCGTTTTACAATGCCATTGCTTTTTTTAATAAAAAGTTCATCATTGTTTGTATAGAGCCAACAATATCCTGAAGGCGGTGTCGGTATTAATGAGCTTTCGCTGTTTTTTTCTCGTATCATATCAATTGATTATTAATTGTCCATTAATTATAAGAGGGGCATTAATTGAAATACTGGTCTCAACAATATATTGATAATTGACAGGTATAGTCAATGTACTGTTTATTACTGTATTTATTCCAGTATTTACACAACTCCCAATCTTTCCCTTTTTTACTTCTGATGCCATTACTCAAATTTTATATCAAAATTGGTCTTTATGATATTTCCCGGGTGATTATTAAACTCAAGCGTTTCGTTTGGTTCAAGAAGAATATTGCTCAAAATGTAAATATTACCTGCACTTTTATTTATAAACAATATGGATGTACAGTTGCTTGGTGTAACTGTACAATTTTCGCTGTAAACTTCAGATGAGTGTAATATCTCAAACCTGTTATTTCTGAGCTCAGTAAATGTTTTAATTACTAATAACATCACAATAAACTTTTATAAATTAACCCGGCTACTAGACCGAATAAAATTGAATTCCGTACTAAGTTTTTTTTTTATTATTGTCTGGTTCTTTTCCACTAAGCAACAATTGCAATCCTGCTCTTATTTCGCTTTCGCTTGGTTTTATGCCATTTTCTTTTCGGCTGATCGCCATAGCTATTTTTACCAGCTTCTCAGTATCATTAACGTTAATCGAACTGCTTCTTGAAATACCTGTCCATGAAACCACATCAGCAATGTATTCTTCCGTATCGTTTTCAATATCCGGGGCCCAGGCACTTATTATTTTTTCAATGGTGTTTCTTTTATAATGCTCAATATATCTGCAGAGTAAATGAATTAATGCCCTGTATCCCCATTCTATTGAAATAAACTGACGGAATCTGGTATCACTGGATGGGACCTTTTCACCTTTATACGGTTCGCCTCCTTTAATGATATTTCCAGGATTATTATTTCTTAAGCCTCTTGGTAAATTAGCCATTTTTTTCCTTTCTTCTTGTTTGACTGTCAACAAATTTTGTTATTAACCAAAACCCACCAAGTGCAAAAGCTAACGGCTTTATAAATGAAAACATACCCGAAAATGTACCCTGTTCTTTACCAGAATTATAAGCATTATCAATTTGTTTTTCCAACTCGTTTTTTACTTTTTCAGCTTCCGATGGAGACAATGTACTTAATGCTTTTTCAAGTTCATTACTGATCTTCAGATCTTTCTTGCTTTCATCGTAGCGTGGCCGAAATGCATAATATGCCCCTACAGCTGTAGCTGCTCCAATAGCAAATACTACAATAATAACCAACACAGGTATAATTCCAATACCGGTTAAACTTTCAACAATTTTTTTATACCCATTGATCAAATCAGTATATGCCTTCGGATATCCTGTTTTATAGCTTACCGCAAGGCCACTGTTAATTAAATATCCCTGCCTTGTACCAAGACTGTAACTCAAATACTTTAATACCTTTTTGTGTTTTGTTGTGTCAATATTATTCTTATCAAGAGCAATAATTATATTGGCACACCTCACAAGTGTTTTAAAGATTTCAAGATCGTTTTTTAATATGGAGTTTACCAGCTGCTGGGCATTGTCTTGTGCTACTGTATTTTCTTTGCTTTCAATTAATTTTACAACATCTTCCCTGACAAAACCTACATTAAGCCCGCTCTTTGGTTCCTGAAGATTAATTTCGTACCAAAGGCCATCGTTTTTATTTTCATAAAATCCAGATGTACGCCCTGCAGTAACCTCTTGTGCGATAACAGCAATAACCTGACTGTCTGTACTTGCTTCTTTACGAATATTTACAGAGGTACCTTTCGGTTTAACTATTTTGTTGGCTTTGCTTATGTGAAAATCCATTTTATTGCTGCATTAACATGTTTTTTGCCATAGTGTAAGTCCCTTTATTGGTCTTGGCTATTTGAACAATTTTTTCAATCAGATCCGGCATTTCGTTGTCAAGGTCGTACCATTCTTTTAATGTTGTACTTAATGTCTCACTTTCAGTGTCAATTTCGCCTGTTCCTGATACACTTTCACTCGACTTTGCAAAACCAAGCCCTTCCATAAGTTCAGGTAAATACGGACTTAATCGTTTCATAATTTTTGTCTGAGCTGAGTTTACCTCTAATTCAAGCTCTTTTTTCTCGCTTTCAAGCAATACAATTTTTGCCCTTAACGTTTCAATTTCCTGGTCCTTTTTATAGTCATTTAAGGCCTTCGTTATCTTATCTTCAATACTTTCATTTGATGGAATATTCCCTATCCCTGCCAGATAATTCTGAAGCGATTCCTTTTCCTGATTTTGTCCGGTCCCTTCTACATTGAAAAATGTTTTGCACCATTCTTTTTTTTGCCCTTCCGTTTGCCAGGCTTCAATAAAATACCTTCCCGGCAACAGTCGAGATAGTATTTTTTCAAAATACGATAACGATCCGTCCATTGTCGGACTTTCACTTTCCGTTGGATAAGAGGTCAGCATATTGCCCTTTTCGTTCTGATACCTCAAACGCCAATATATTGCACCATTATCGCGCAAAAAATCCGATACAAATGCCGACTTTATCATTTGTTATTCATTAAAGTAAAAAGTAAAGGGAACAGATTTACCAACATTTTCAAGCAACGACGTTGTTTCGGAAAATTCAATATAGCTTTTCGCAAAATCAATTTCAACATCATTAAGAAGCAAACGCCGGCCATTATTCTCTGATGGTACCAGGGCAATTAAAGGTATTCTGTTGATGGCTTCTTTTCCATTACTTACAAATGTGCAAAAACACTTTTTAACCAATGCTTCCGGTATTACCTCGTTAGCCTTTTCGGTATATGTAATGTCAAGCACAAGCGAATCAATTACTTTTATCTTTTTTCCACGGAACAGATCATTCTCTCCGAAATAATGTCTTACCCTGGCACTTGTGATTTTTATTTCCAATGGTTCTACCCTGTTTATCGGGCTTTCACTGTTTTGTATGTTCATCGGTTATTCTTTTTTAGTGGTTAAAAAAGGGCTGCCACTATCAAGCAGCAGCCCTTCTCAAAATAAACAAAGCTACTTGTTACGATTTACGACCAGCTGAACCGGATTGCATCATTGGACGTCCAGAATTTATAGGACCTACAAATGTAAGGTTGTTGGCCTGTTGGGGTGGCGGAGGTAAAAACTGAGCATTTACTGCAGCACCTTTAGCCAGATATCCATAAGGATGGAATACAATTTTGTGCGTAAAACCTGAAGTTACTGCCTGTATTTGTATCCCGTCGAAGGTCGGTATTTCAATAGTTGCGTTAATATCCATTGTACCATATAAATATAAAAGACTGCCAAGTTTGTAAGATGCTTCAACAATGGTATATTGTGATTTGTTTGAAGATGATGATTGTTGAGTTTGTGGTACTAATCTGAAATTCTGCATCGACATTTTTTCAACGTTTACAGTACTCCCGATTTTTAATGTAAACCAGCCGTTATATATGGCTTCCAGGTCGTCAGGATCAAATCCGGATACAGCAGGGAATACCTGTTTGTTGGGGTAGGTCTGAAGTACATCCTTGCCAATTTTTGCATTTGTCTGACAAAGCAAATATACTGCAATGTCCGATACTACAAATAAATCGTTACGATCCAGTTTTACTTCAGTTATACTCTCGCCACCTATGGCCTTAAGGTTAAAATTATATCGCGATGCTGTATTCGTTAAGGTTTGTTCTACACGCAAATAGCTTGGTGAAGGTATGCCTCCGCTTAGTTCTTTTGCTTTTTGCATAACGGTCTTCCATATTTGTCTGTCGCGCATTGCTGCAGCGGCCATTCCTGCCGTTACTATTCCGGTACTGTGATCGGCGAACACACTGGCCGATACTAATGTAATTGCTACGAGCATTAATAAAGCTCCGATTGTTTTAAGGGTTTTCATGTTCTTTTTGTTTTTTTGTTATTACTATTTTTTTACCAATTTTTAATAGGTTTCGTTCGGATCATTGAGATCGCCAACTGCATTTTCAAGTATGCCACTCATTGATTCGTCGCTCTGCACATCAGCATCCATTACAAATCCTTCGTCTTCCAAATCAATGTCGCCTATAGCCTGATCAAGATTGCCAACACCTGATACCATGTCGGGCGCAATTTCTTCGACCAACTCAGATGCACCAACTGCGATCATACCGGCTCCCATGTCTTCTATAAACTTGCCTTTGACAAATTCAGGAAGTGCAGCACCTACAACTATTTTTAATCCCCCTCTTAACTTGGGGTTCATACCTGAGAGGGGCTTATTTACAATTTTGCCCGCAACAGCCCCGGCTCCAACACTGGCTACTCTCATGCCTATTGCTTTAAAATCGAATTTCTTTTTTGTTGCCATGATTTTTTATTTTTAAATTTTTATTCTTTTTTTTGCATTTTAAAGCCCTGATATTCTCTTGCGAAGCTTATCTGCTTTGTCGTTCAATGCTTTTCTTTTCCTGTTTTCTTTGTCAATTTCTGACCTTTTCTTCAGGTAATTTTCCATAGTTGCCACTGATGCTTTTGCTTTGGGCTTCCTGGGGTATTTTAACATTTTAAGTTTTGCCATGATTTTTGATTTTTTATTGTTAATATTCGATTTTTTATCCTAATGAGT
>Ga0265297_10005043_pt1 | contig 20691 bp, 24 predicted proteins | sample Munlanlwell13791_FD_192502 | JGI IMG/M metagenome (GOLD analysis project Ga0265297, IMG submission 192502) | Leachate microbial communities from a municipal landfill in Southern Ontario, Canada - Leachate well 137-91 | ecosystem: Engineered > Solid waste > Landfill > Unclassified | place...
GGCAAGGCCAGAAGGATCTACCGCAAGAAGCGACGCTCGGATTCTAATGAAAGCCCGGAAGGAAACCCCGTATGAAAAAAGACTGTCCGTTAGGGCAGTCTTTTTGAGTGCGGGGAGGAGGTCATTATTATGATGATTTAAAAGTTTATTCAATAACTTGGATTTGCGCCACCTTGACCCCGAATTGCAAAGCGTCATGCTTGTTTTTCATCCAGATATCCACCCGGGTCGGGTGTTTGACGTTCATGCGGTCGCGGACGATGAAGATCCGGTTGCCGAACAATTCCGGGATTTTTACTTTTGTGCCGAATTTAAGGAAATTGGCGGCAATGGTATCTTCCGCGCCATGGGCGCAGACATTGAAGCCGTTAGCGGTGATACAAGGGGAGTCGTCGGTCTGTGCCGCTTCGGAATTGTAGGCGGTGATCACATGGATGCCGCTATCAATCACCCGGTCGTCCGCTGTTGGCAGACGATACTGGCTGTTTTGGCCAGATTGTTCAGTTGCGGGAGCCGTTGGGCTGGAGGTGGCGGTTTCCGGTCCGGAACCGGCCATTTCTTGATCGGCATCGGACTTAACCGGTGCAGCCAGTTTAGCCGCTTCCTGGTTCATGCCCGGTTCTTTGGTGACGGAGTCATTAATCAGAATTTCCTCTTCCGGAGCCTGGGCTTTAGCCTGCTGGACGGCTTCGTCAGCCAGGGCTGGGGCGAAAAATAAGACGAATTCAAAGATACAAGCGATAATTACTAATAAAACAGCGGTCTGCCTGCTACTTAAGGGCACGACTTCTTCGCTAATTTTTTTTAGTATTGACATACTTGTTTAATATTAGCTAAATTAAAAAACCCCTACCATATCATAATCAAGATATTAAAGCAGGGATTTTCTTGACCAACTATCTTAGCACCGCCTGGTCAAAAAGTCAATATCGTGGTGTGGATAGAATGGGGATAGAAAAATTAAGGAATTTTATGGCTTAAAGTTTTAAATGGGATTAATTATTGACACATTTTTATAAATATGCTATTATATTTTGATAATTAGCATCCATCTTATAACATAAAAAGCTAATTATTAGCATTATTAGCTCTTTGACAAAGATAATCAACAATCCAATCATAAAACAAGGAAATTTATCATGAAAACGTTTAGATATTTATTAATCGTTAGCAGTTTCTTTTCATTACTAATTTTGACCGGTTGCAGTTTTTCCACGGGAACCTTTGGCGATAAGAGCCTGAGCCAAAGTTATGAGGAGCAAGAGGCTATTCGTCAGCGAGTTTCCGATTACCAAAAGAAAATTGATAACTTGCTGCAAAGCAACGAAGATGTAACTAGCCGTCTAGCGGAAATATTAGTTGACTCCACGACATCAGAATCGGTAGCTCGGTATAGGATGGTAATAGCCGCCAATGATTCATTGATCGCGGTATATCGCGCGAAAATCCATCGTTTAGAGAATGAAGGCGATAGGACGCTATTAGATATTGCGGCCAAAAATGAGCATAATTCTGTGGTTTTAGAGAGCACCTCGGCCAGGGAAATATCCGAAGCATATTTCTTGATTAAATATGCTGACAACCTAGCGACCGGTAATATCTCCACGCTCACCGGCATAGTGGCCAACAATACCTCTAGCGAGGTAAGCGTGAAAGTGGTTGGCCCGATGAATTTTAGGTGGGATTACGTTTTAAAAGCCCGGCAAAAAAGTCCGGAATTTACCCTGCCATGCCCGGGCTGGTATACAGCCACCTTTACTAACGGCTATGATGATAGTTCTGTTAAGAAAGAAGTGGGGCCAAGGATATTCTATTTTGATATCGAACGCGACAAACAATACGCGTTTATAGCGACTCTAATAAATTAGAGACAACAAAAAAGGGACCATAACCATCAGGTCCCTCTTTTAATTTAACCGATTAATGGCTAGCTTAGACGGCCGTACCCATCGTGCTCCCGCCGCTAAACGGCAGGTATTTGAAGACGAAATAAGTAATCGCATAGGCGGCGAGAACGACCGCGACGCCGATTATAGCGTTCCGGATGGTCGCCTGCGATTCGGTAACCATTTCTTCGTTTCCCCGGGCCGTCATCCAGCGGAAGCCGGCAATGATCATTAGGATGATAAAGACTGTCGCCAGAAAGCCCAGGATTATCTGGATGACCCGGGCGATGATGATTTCTATGGGTACATCGCCGAAATTGGCGGTCTTGCGGACGGTCTCGGTCATCGGCAGTAATGCCTTATCGGTATTGGTCAGCAATTGAGCGGCGACTGGCTGGATAGCGATGATGGCAAACAGCGATAGGCCCAGGCTGAAAGCGAAGATTTTTTTTAGCATATAGTTACTTGAGGATTATATTCCTGAAAATGAAATTCCAAACGGCGTAGGCGGACATGGCGACCACCAGCCCGATGATCGCTTCCCGGATGCTGGCGACGGCTTTATGGATTTCTTCTTCGTTTCCCCGGGCGCGCATATATTCGAAGCCGGCCATGATCATGATGACGATGAAGGTAATGCCCAGGAAGCCCAGGAAGGCGCCGATGACCGTGCCGATGATGAAGGGAGTGGTCGCTTGTTCTCCTTCAGTTTGGAATCCGCCCTCCTTGGCGACATTTGTTAACCGCTTGAGCAACTGATTGTCTTGCGTTGTAGTTTGGGCGGCGGCTAAAATCGGCGATAAGAACAAGCCGGCCAGGAATAGAGCGGAAACTATGGAGATAGTTAATTTTTTCATATCATTATTATTTAGTGAGCACGACAGAAGAGATAACTCGGCTAAAGCCGGAAGCGAGAGCGTAAGCGATGACAGTTAAAGCCAAACCGATGACCAGGTTACGGATGGTATCTTTGGATTTTTTGACCTTTTCTTCGTTGCCGGCCGCCTGGATCCAATCATTGCCGGCCAGGAACATCAGTAATATGAAAATCAGGCCTAAGACCGATAAAACCAGCCGTATGACCGTGGCGATCATGCTTTCCAGGCTGGTATTGGTCTTATAGTCGCTGGAAGAAGCCACGATTTTGACGTTGTCATCAAATTCGCCGAATTTGTCCTGGTTTATCAAGGCCGCCTGGGCGGGAGCCAATAGCAGGACGGAGAGCGATAAAGCGCTTATGGCGAGTCGTAGGTATTTCATATTTTATGGCCAAAATTGACTGACGATGAGATAAGTCAGCGCGTAAGCGGCCAGAGTGACGATCAGGCCGATAATAGAATTGACCAGAGTGTTGGTTGCCGCCTTGACCTTTTCCTCGTTACCGCGCGACGTCATCCAAGTATAAGAACCATAAAGCAGATAAGCCAGGAAGGCGATGCCGACCAGGCTGAGCACGGTATATAGAACATCGCCGATGATGACGTTCAACGGCGTGGCGTTGGCGCCGATTTCAAAACCGGCGGCGTCGCCGGTAGCGTCCAAGCCGCTATTCTGCCGGAAGTCGTAGGCCAGGGAAATATGAAAATAAGCCAGAGACAGGATGATAATGATGCCGATATTTATTAGGTTTTTCAATTTTTGCTGCGGCATTATTTTAGAAGTTCAGTGCCCAAGAACGAAGTGATGGCATAGGCGGCGAAGACGATGACGATGCCTATCGCCGCGTTAATGATCATATCTTTAGACTCGGAAACTTTCTGCTCGTTGCCGTTAGCGGTCATCCAATTGATGCCGGCGTAAATCATCAGGCCCAGGAACAGGACGCCGACGAAAGAGAGGATCAGGCCGACGATTTGCCCGGTCTTGGTGGCCAGGAAGGCGGTGCCGTAAGATTCGCCGGAGGCGACTTGGGGCTTGAAAGCATCGACCGCGCCGGCCGTTTCATTCAGGCCTTTTACAGCGCTGTCTACGCTTTGCGCCTGCGCTGTCAGCGCCAACAGGGAAGCAGCCAGGACAAAGAAGAGAGAGATAAAAAATAGCTTGTTTTTCATATTAGCAAGTGTTTTAACCACTGCTCCGGATACGAAGGTGATTCATATCTGGAGCAGTGATTCCCATGTTAGAGATGAGAATCACCAAACTGGCTACTGTCCGCTTACCGCCGTGTTGAGAGAGTTGATAACAAAGGTCGCTATTCCCCAGGACGCTAAGATGATAATTAAGCCGATGACGCCCGCACCCAACAGCTTTCTGGCTTCAGCGGTCTTTTCTTCATTGCCCGCGGCCGTCATCCACTTGAAACCGCCCAGTAAGATGATGCCGACGGCAATCACGCCCAAGAAACCCAGAGCCACGTTGATAACGCGACCGATAACGGTTCTCGGATCGCTGGTGGACAAAGAATTGTTTAAGCCGTTATTAACCTCGTTCAAACCCGGGTCAAATTGCGCCATGGCCGGCAGAGCCAGGAACGGCAAGACCAATAAGGAAATGATCGCTAAAGAAATTAAGTGTTTGGAAATTGTTTTCATATTTCACCACCTTTCTAGTTTTTAATAGTTTTTAACTTTTATACATTTAATTTTAGCATATTATTTTAAACAAGACAAATAAATCGGCCTATGCTAAAATGGAGCTGTAAAGGCTGGGATTAGCGAATTTTTATGCTTAAATCATTAAAACGCGTCAATTTTTCTCAACTTTTTTGGATTTTTTTCTATTTTTTCATTTTTTGCCTGCTGCTCCGCAACTCTTTCAATTATCTCGACCCAGATTTCGGCTGGCATTTGCAAGTCGGACGGGCGGTCAGCCAGACCCGGTCCGTCCCCAGCCTGAACCAGTACAACTATACTTTTACCGGCCACTGGGTCGATCATGAATGGCTAAGCAATGTCCTGGTCGCTTTCATTTACGACCATTGGGGGTATCTGGCCTTATCCGTATTTTTTGCGGGCCTGATCATTTTGGTTCTGGCATTGCTCAATCGGGAAGCGCGGCGGCGCGATCCGGAATTGTTTTTTTGGATCGCCGGTTTGCAGCTTATCGGTTTGACCGCGGCCTTGCCTCATTTCGGCGTCCGGATGCAGGAAAGCGCTTTGCTCTTTTTATTCGGTTTGCTTTGGCTGATTAATGATTACGTCCGGCGCCAGAATTGGCGGCGTCTTTTATGGTTATTGCCTTTAATGTATTTCTGGTCCTGCCTGCACGGCAGTTTTTTGATCGGTTTTTTCTTATTGGCCGCCTGGTTGGCCATCAAGTCGAGCGAGCGTCTTTTAGCCCGCTGGCCGGTAATTTCGTGGCTGGACCGGTCCGATTTTCTGGATTGGCCGGCGATTTTCCGGGCGGCCGGGATCGCCGCCCTGTCTTTCGGCGCGACCTGGCTGACGCCTTACCGTACCGATCTTTACGCTTTTCTGGGCGGCTATCGCAGCACTTTTTATTTGTCCCGCATTCAAGAATGGTTGTCCCAATTTTCCTTCCCTTTCCATTATTGGCAGCTCTTATATTTAGCCCTCGTCGTTTTAGCCGGCCTGCTCTACGTTTATTATGCCCTGGGTCGGGAAAAACGTTTCCGGCTTGATTTGTGGACTCTGTTCTTGCTCGTCTTATTCGTCGGCCTTAGCTTCAAATCGCGTCGACATTTCCCTTTGCTGTTCGTAGCTACTTTTGCCTGGTTAGCCGAAACTTACGGCCGGATTTTTCGAATTGCAGCGGTCCGGACTGTCCGCCAAGGACTGAATATTTGGCTGAAAAGTTTTTTGCTGCTGTGCCTGTTGGCTGTCGCGATTCTAGAATTGACGCAGATTAAATTTACCAATAATCCCCTGGAGGCTTATTGCGACGATTATCCTTGCGGTGCCGCGGCCTTTCTAGCTGCCAGCCCCGAACTGGCCGCCGGGCATATATTCAATGAATACGGCTGGGGCGGTTATTTGATCTGGTGTTTGCCCGGCCGTCCGCTGTTCATTGACGGACGCCTGCCGCAAGTAGAATTTGCCGGCCATACTTTTTTGGAAGAATATTTGGATTTCTTTAAAAAAGATGTCCAATTGTCGGAAAAATTTAGCCAATATCAAATAAAATTAATTTTAATGACGGCCGCCGATCGGCCAATCAAAGCCAGCAATTGGGAAAAGTTCATCTTCGCTCTCAGCGACTCCGAGCTTAACCCGACTAATTATTTGCGCCGCTATCTCGCCGCCAGCTCGGATTGGCGGGAAATCTATCGCGACGCGACGGCCGTGATTTATACTCAAGATTGAAATATGCTAGTCGATCTCTGTCTGCCGGTTAAGAACGAAGCCTTGATCCTGCCGGATAACCTGGAGCGGCTGCTGGATTATTGCCGGCGCGCCGATTTTCATTTTGCTTGGCGGATCGTCGGAGTCATCAACGGCTCCACGGATGACTCCCGTTTGATCTGGCAGGACTTTCAAAAGCGCTATCCCGATCAGGTAGCTTATTTCGAGGTCAAAGAAGCCGGCCGCGGCCGGGCCCTGCGGGAGTATTGGTCTGTCAGTCAGGCCGATATCCTGGCCTATATGGATGCCGATTTGGCCGTTTCCCTGGATAATATCATTGACCTCATCAATCCTTTATTGGCCCGCGACGCCGACGTGACGGCCGGTTCGCGTTTAGCGGCGGGAGCCAGGGTACAACGTTCCCGGTACCGCGATCTTATTTCTTACGCCTACGTTTATCTTTCCCGTTTTTTGTTAGGGCATCATTTTTTAGATCTGCAATGCGGTTTCAAGGCGGTCCGCTCAGAAGTGTTCCGAGCCGTTAAGCCGCGGCTGGCCGACGATTATTGGTTTTTTGATACGGAATTGATGGTTTTGGCGCAACGCCTCGGCTACCGAGTGCGGGAGGTGCCGGTCGACTGGCGGGAAAACCGTTACTTACGGCGGGCCACGAAGGTCCGGCTAGTCCAGGATAGCCTGGTGTTTCTAAAAAATCTTTGGCGCTTCCGTCAGCGTTTGCGCCGATTCAGATGATATTGCGATAATGCCGCAGTGTTGCCCGTCCGGCTGCGCGGTCAGCCAGGACGACGATCAAGTCGAGACTGGCCATGGCCACGCTCAGGCGATGTTGGCGGCAATATGAACGTATCGCCCGCTTCAGATTGATTATCTGCCGGAATGGCAAGGGATTGTCAGTTAAGCTGGCGGCGGTCTTGAAGCGCGTCTTGACTTCGATAAAAACCAGTTGATCCGGCGACCGCCAGGCGATCAGATCGATTTCCCGGTGGCCGAAACGGCAGTTATGCTCGATGAGGCGATAGCCGCCGGCTAGCAGGTATGACTTGGCCAAAGCTTCGCCGCGGCGGCCCAGGCGCTGTTCGGCAGTTTCCGGCATAAGTAATAAAAAGCCCCGAAGCGGGGCTGATTTTTTTAACCGCAGTTGTTATCCGACGGCTTAGGGCAGGTATTTTTTAAGCTCCTGTTCCTGGGTCAGCCGCTTCTTCTGCTGCGGGATAGCTTTTAGTTTTTTCAGGACCAGTATCAGCCAGAACAGCATGGCGAGCGACCAGAGACCGAGCCAGAAACGGGCGGAAAAGAAAGGGACAGTTTCATAATTGAAGAACAGCAGGATCAGGCCGATAATCGTGTTTATCGCCCAGAGCGAATAAAGCCGGTTCAAGAAACCGCGGTAGAGGCCGCCCCGTCTTTTGATGATCAGGGTAGCGATCGCCAAAATAGCCAGCAGGACGACCAAACCGATCAGCGCCATCTGAGCCTTGGGCAGCAGCGGTTCCGGGCTGAGATCGAACCAATAGTGTACAGAGATAAGGTTAGACATAATGAGAGGGTCCCCGATTGGGGTGTTTATAGTTTAGTTAGTATCAGGCCGTAGTGATACGGTCCGGCTTCAAATTCTTCTTTGATACCCAAGCCGATTTTTGGCGCGGCCGCCTTTAGGGCCTCCAACCGGACCCGGCGTTCCGGACCGGGTCCGATCGGGATATCGATATTCTTCCATTCGACGATAAGCAGTTTGCCGCCCCGTTTGAGCAAGCGCATGGCTTCCCGGATGATTTCCAGCCGTTTATCCGATTGATGGATGACATTAACCAGCAGGGCGTTATCCAGGCTGCCAACCGGGATATTGGTCGCTTTGAATATTTCCAGATTGCTCCAGATCGGCACGATTTGCGGCAGATTGTCGGTTTTGGCCTCCTTGCGGATTTCATCCAGGGTTGATTTCAAGATATCTACGGCGTATACGCGGCCGTAGCGGCCGACCAGCCGAGCTAACGGAAAGACGAAAAAGCCGAAGTTGCCGCAACCTAATTCAGCCACCTGCTGCCTTTCAGCTATGCCCATTTTATCTAAAATCGCGGCGATGTCAAATAAAGCGGTCCTTTTTATTTCCGGCATATATTTATTCTACTAAAATTTGTCGATTCACTGTTTTGGTTTGGCTGTATTTCTTCTGGGCGGTAATAGTGATATTATTCAATCCTTTTTTCAGGTTGACCGTTTCGGTAAAATAGCCGTTATAGTTATTCAAGACGATTTGTCCGTTGATTTTTACTTCCGCCTCCGCTTCGGTCTGGCCGCTGATCGTGATCATGTCGCTGGCCGTTACCAGGTTTTCGCTCGGCTGGCTGATAGAAAGCGCCGGCGGCAAGACTACCTGTTTAAAATAGGAGATCAAGTACAGGAAACAAATCAGTACAGCCGCTAGTACCAGGATGTTCCGGACGATTCTTGGGAAAATGATGAATTTGTGCTTTTTGACGATTTTTTGAGAAAAAGGGTCGCTGTTTTCCCGGTCGCCGCGTTGTTGCCAGTAATTGGCGATATCCGCCGTTTTCAGACCGAGGAAGGACGCGTATTCTTTCAGGAAGTTTTTGCCGTAAAGACCGGCTGGCAGCTTATCCAGATCCTCGGCCTCTAGAGCTGCCAGATATTCGGCCCGGATATTAAGCCGCTTGGCTACTTCTTCGATTTTTAAGTTCCGGTAATGTCTGGCTTGTCGCAAGCGTTCACCGATAGTTTCATCAAGCGGCAGTCTCTTGGGAGTAAACGGGGACATAAATTAAAACAAATCAGGAGCTAATTAGGCTGGCAGCATTGGATATTGGTGCCGCCGGGACAGTAACCGGTCCGGCAATTCTTACCCAAGGCTTCGTCCATGCAGGTATAACCCTGGTTGCCGAAATTAGTGTCGCAGGCATTGCCTGAGCCGATACCGCCGCTCCAAGTCAGCCCCATTGATTGCATGACAAATTTAATGATCAGATAGCTGGCGAAGACGATGACCAGGCCGATGACTGCGGCGATGATTATTTTTTTTGCCTTTTCGACCTTTTCGGATGAGCCGCCGGAAATCAAAAACATGAAACCGCCGTAGATGAACATGATTAAGGCCAGAGAGCCGACGATGCCCATGACCCATTTGGCGACGTTGATGCCTAAGGCGATAAAATCATTGACCGCATAATCGCCGCAGTAATTGGCGTCATAGTTTCCGGTGGCCGGATTCTTGCAGTCCGATTGCTTGCCGGTCGCCTGCGGCAGGATGCCGTTACCCGGTCGGCAGCATTGGATATTGGTGCCGCCGGGGCAGTAGCCGGGACGGCAATCTTGGCCGCTAGCGACGTCCATACAACTATATCCCTGATTGCCGAATTCAGAAGCGCAATCCGCCGCCCGCGCCGCCGTCGCGCCGAACAGGCATAAACCCAAGCCTAGGCCTAGGCCTAGGCACGCAGCCACCACTAGATTTTTTTTAAGCATATAGCGTTAATTAATAGTTTGTTGGACCTTGGCCGCCGCCGTATCAATGATCACCTGGACCTTATCGGAAGTGTTTTTAATCATCGTATCGATCATTTCCCGGATAGCGGTTTCCGCGGCAGCGACATTTTTGCCGCGGTACCAGCTTTTGGCCGTCAGGACCTGGGCGGCAAAGACACCGATGATGTCGTCATTTTGCTGGGATGCGACCAGGGAACGCAGAGCGGTCGGACGCTTGGTTTTTTCCAGATAACTCTTGACTTGTTCTTCCTTGGTGGCAAATTCGATGAAATCCCAAGCTTCATTCTGGTGAACGCTTTTTTTCGAGACCACCTCTATCCAGTAGTTGGCAAAATTAATGTTAGTTGGCGGGTTGCCTTCGATCTGGGGTAGTTTTGCGACGGAAAAATTCAGTTTCGGCGCCCGCGCCTTGATCGTCGGCAGGTCATAAGAATAACTGAACATGATAGCCAGATTGCCGCTGATGAACATTTCCAGGGCGTTGGGCAGGTCACTGTTCCAAGCATAAGATTCTTTGATCGGATTGGCAAAATCGGTATAGAAGCGCAGGGCCTCCAGGCCGGGGTTGTAATTGGTGTCTTTGCTGAAAGGCGGCACCCGGTTGAAGGCCACCTCGCCGTTATCGCTCATCATGATGGCGCCGTTTTGCATCATCAGAACCGACAAGATATCGCTGAAACGATTAATGTTCGCACCGCCGCCCAAGGCTACGCCGGATTGCAAGACGACTTGTTTCTGGTCCTGTTTGGTCAGTTTTTTGACATCTTGCAGGAACTCCTTATTCCAATATTGCGGCGGCTGGCTGATGCCGGCATTATTGAATAGATCCTTGTTGTAGTACATGGCCAGAGTGTCGACAGAAAGGGGTAGTCCGTAAACTTTGCCGTCATCCAGAATAACGTCTCGGCCGACGACATCGACGAAATTATCCCTGATTTCTTTCAAGGTCGGGCTATTGGTGGTGCGCAGTTCCGATACGACCTCTTTTTTGACCGTTCCTTTGACGACCGGATAGGCCATCGTGATCGTTTCCGGCATCGGTGCCAGTTTGGACTGGTATTTTCCCATCCAGGTATTATGGATGGAAAAAATGTCCGGACCGCGATCTTCGGCTAGAGCGTTCAATAAGGCATTCTCGTATTCGTCATAGCGCAGCTTGCGATACTCAATCGTCACGAAGGGGTGCAGGGCTTTATATTTGGTGACGATATCCTGAAAGGCGTCTTCGCCGTCGAAGACCCGCCAGTAAGTCAGGGTAATCGGTTCCATCGCCTCTTGTGTTTTTTGGTCGGTGATGCGGCAGCCGAAACCGGCGGTCGTCAGGAAGATGGCGAGGAGCAATAAGATCGTAATTTTCTTGGGCATAGGTATTTAGATCTTCCCCAGTCAACGGCGGGGATAAACATAAGTTATTTCTTTTTTATTATAGCAAAGTTGGCCGGATTATTCCAATTTAGGCCGGTATTGGAGGGCTTCGGCCAGGTGGGCGGTTTTGATATTTGCTTCGTCCGCCAAATCCGCAATGGTCCGCGCCAGTTTTAAGACGCGAAAATAAGCCCGCGCCGACAGTTTCAGTTGGTCGGCGGCCGCTGCCAGCAAGCGTTCTTCGGCCCGTTCTAGACGGCAAGCCTCTTTGACGGCGGCCAGATTCATCTCCGCATTAGTCAGACTGCCGCCGGCTCGACCGCGCGCCAGTTGTTTTTGGCGGGCGGCCGTTACTCGTCGTCTGACCGCCGTCGAATCTTCCGTTGCCGGCCAGGCAGCCAAACGCCGGACATCAACGCGCGGCACGGAGATATGCAAATCCAGGCGGTCCAGTATCGGACCGGATACGCGGCCGCGGTAAGCCGCGATTCTTCCGGGCGTACAGCGGCAGGTTCCTCCTTCATCTCCCAGATGGCCGCAAGGGCAGGGGTTCATCGCCGCCACCAGGCTGAATTTGGCCGGAAAGCGGCAATTATTGTCTGCCCGCCTGATGTTTATCCATCCTTCTTCCAGGGGTTGCCGCAAGCTTTCCAGGCTGGCGCGGGAGAATTCCGGGAATTCATCCAGGAAAAGTACGCCGCGATGAGCCAGGGATATTTCGCCCGGCCGCGGCCAATTGCCGCCGCCGACCAGTGCCCGAACGGAAGCAGAATAATGCGGCGCGCGGAAAGGGCGGGCGGTGATTAACGAGCGCCGATTTTTTATTTCTCCGGCCGCGCTGTAGATTTTGGTAACTTCCAGCTGTTCCGCCAAGGTCAGCTCGGGCAGGATGCCGGGCATAGCCTTGGCTAGTAAAGTCTTGCCGGCGCCCGGCGGGCCGATCAGTAATAAATTGTGGCCGCCGGCAGCCGTAATTTCCAAGGCTCGTTTAGCTTGCTGTTGCCCGCAAATATTAACCAGATCATTATCCGGCCGGCTGGTGTGGCGCGGTCTGACCACCGGTTCGGCCTGAGCTAAAGATTCTTTTCCTCGCAAGTAACGCAGCAGTTGCGGCAAGCTGTCGACCGGCTGAAATCTTAGTCCGGATATCAATTGCGCTTCCGGGAGATTGTCGGCCGGCAGGAAAACGGACCTGAGGCCGTGCTGGCGGGCCGCGATAGCCATGGCCAAGACGCCAGCGACCGGCCTGATCCGGCCGTCCAATGATAGTTCGCCGATTACCAGGCTATCAGCCAAAGTGGCCGGCAGTTTATTGGCCAGTCCGAGAATCGCCAGGGCGATAGGCAGGTCATAAGCCGGTCCGCGCTTTTTCAGATCGGCCGGCGCCAGGTTGACGGTTATCCGACGCCGCGGAAAAGGCAAGCCGCAATTGCGTATGGCGCTCCTGACCCGTTCTTTGGCTTCAGAAACGGCGGCATCCGGCAATCCGACGATCCTGATCTGGCCGAAGTCGCCGCCACCGCTGTCCGCTTCCACGTCGATGATTACCGCCTCCAAACCCTGCAAGGCGGCGGATAATATTTTGGTTGGCATACTAAGTAATTTAAAAACCGTTCCCGGCAAAGGGGGAACGGTTTGATATTAGCAGAAGGGCGCTTAAATCAAGGTAAAGATTTTATAGAGGCAAAATCATTTTTTAGGGTTCCATTCATCCAGCTTGAGGCTTAACAGCTGGCTGATGCCGTCCGAGCCCATGGTCACCCCGTATAGGATGCTGGCCTTGCGCATGCAGGCGCGGTTATGGGTAATGACGATGAATTGCGTCTTGTTGGACAGGTCGTCTAAAATGCGGGCCAGCCGTTCGGAATTGGCTTCGTCCAAAGCGGCATCTACTTCGTCGAGAACGACAAAAGGCGAAGGGTTCGCGCTGATTATCGCGCAGATCAGGGCGATCGCCGTCAAAGCCCGTTCGCCGCCGGAGAGCATGGTCACGGTCTGGATCTTTTTGCCGGGCGGCGTCGCCTGCACTTCGATGCCGGCCAGGCCTACGGCATTATGTTTCTTAAGGAATTTCAAGCGCTTCAGTTTTTCGTCCATTTCTTTCTTGATCGTCGCTTCCGCGGCCGTGAGCCCGTTATTTATTTCCGCCGCTGAGGCGGCCGGCCCCTTGGCTGCCGCGTCTTTCGCTTCCTCTTTTTCCAGATCTTCCACCATGACCTTATAAATCTTGGCCGAACCGCCGTTGAACAGGATCTTGAAATAATCGTTGAATTTTTCAGAAATGACCTTGAATTCAGCATCGAAACGGTTCTTGATGTTCAGATCAAGTTCGTAGATGACTTCCTCCAGAGATTTTATGGCCTGGTCCAGATCGGCCGTCTGGCCGCTTAGGAAATCATAGCGTTCCTTGGTCTCCTGGTACTCCTTTTCCGCTTCCGGGTCGATGCCGCCGATCGCTTCCAGCTGTGATTTATAGGTGCTTAGCGTCTTATATAGGCGATCGATATCGTCAATCGTTTCGGTCAGCTCATGATTCTTGATATCCGCGAGATTTAATTCATCGTTGCGGATATTAGCTTCCAAGTCTTCCAGCTTGGTTTCCTGACGGGTCGCTTCGACCCGGGCTTTATTTATTTCTTCCGACAAGCCATTGATTTCCTGTTGTAAGACTTGGATATGGTTTTGATATTCGAACAATTGCGCCTTTTCTTTTTCCTTGGCCTTATTCAATTCAGCCAGCTTGCTTTCCAGGTTCTTGATTTCCGCGTCCAGGCCGGCGATTTGTCGGTTGATTTCTTGTTTAGCGGCCTCTATTTGTGAAGCGTCGAATTTAGCCTGGCTTCTGACCAGCTTGCCATTGATATCGGAAAGCTCCTGTTCGATCTGCTGTTTTTGGTCTTGCAGCAAGCGGCGCCGTTCATTCAGGGCAGATGATTGCAAGCGGCAGTCCTGTATTTTATCCAATATTTCTTGTCGTTTTTCCTGTAATTCTTTCGGTCGGTAGTCGTGGCTCAAGGCAGTTTCTTCCTGCTCCAAGCGCGCTAATTCCTTATTGATTGCTGTTTTTTCCGTGGCGATCTTGGAGGCATCGAATTTGACCTGAGTCTGTGCCAGCTTGGCGGCGATATCTCGGCTTTCTCGGGCCAATTGTTCTTCCTTGTCTTCCAGCAGCTTCAGATGTTCATTGGCGGCCAGTAGGCGCAGCTTTTCTTCGCCCAACAGATCCTTGGTAGTTTGACGTTCTTCGGCCAGGGCCATGCTCTCCTCTTGGAGGCGCTTGATTTTTTCCAAGTCGCCGTTCCGGCCGCCTTTGAGCAGCCGGTCGGCCCGGTCTTGAAAGTCTTTTTTCGCCGCGGCGATCAGTCGCTTGATCTTCGCCAGGTCGTTTTCCCGATCGATGGCCTCCAATTCGGTCAGCAGGCTTTCGATTAGGCGGCCGATAGCCGCGCCCTGGTCCTCCTCGGTGTTATGATCCTTAATGGTTTTTTTCAGGGTCGCCAATTCTTCATTCCGGCGGTCAAGGTCGTTCTGGATGGATTGCAGTTTGTCTTCCAGCTCGGTCTTTTTAGCTTGATTGTCTTGCGCGCGCCAAGCCGCGATTTCCGTTTGGACCGTTCTTAATTCCGCGCTAAGCTCCCCTTGCTTGTTATTAAGCCAGGAAAGGTCGAATTGCCCCTGGCTTTCCAGATTGGCTTCCAGAATTGCCTCCAGTTTAGCTAATTGTTTGAAGTAACGGTCTTTTTCTGTTGTCAGCCCGTCCAGTCGCCGCTTAAGATCATCTGATTGTTTTATTTCCCGGTCCAGGTTAGCTAAAGCTTCTTGCCAGCGCTTAGCCTCGTTTGCCAGCCGGTCGTCGGAGAGGGATTTGATTTCTGCTTCGTTGCTTTTTAGGGCCGCCTGGAGTTCGCCCTGTTTGTTGTTTAGCCAGGAAACGTCGAATTGCCCCTGGCTTTCCAATTGCACCTCCATTTCGGCCTGCCGCTTGGCTAGCTGTTTCAGGTGCTGGTTCCGGCGATTTTCGAGATCCCGGAGGCGCGGCTGCAATTCGTTCATTTCCTGGAAATTATCGGTCGCCCGGATCTTGTTCAATTCCTCGTTCAGCTTATGCAGGCGGCGGTCCCGTTCCAGTTTTACTTTCTCGTTGGCGAGCAGCGCGGTATTGCAAGTTTCCAGTTTATGATTGATATCCCGCCAGAGCCAGCCGTAATAGTTCAGCTGGTGGCGGCGCAAGTCGCTCTCTATTTCTCCCCGCCGCCGCAGCTTGTCCACCTGCCGCGTCAGGCTTTTCAGCCGCGGCTTGATTTCCGCCAGCAGCATATCCACCTGTTGCAGGTTCTCGTAGCTGGTTTCCAATTTATTCAGGGCGCTATCGCGTTTGATTTGGAATTGTTTGACGCCGGTCGCTTCATCGAAAAAATCCTTGCGTTCCGCGGCGGAAGTATTCAGAAAATTTTCGACCATGCCCTGGCCGATGACGCTATAGGTTTTTTGACCGAAATTAGCCTTAGCCAAGAGCATCTGGATATCGGCCAAGCGGACGCGGCTATTATTCAGCAGGTATTCGCTGTCGCCGTTGCGGTATAAGCGGCGGGTAATGACGATTTCCGGACAGCCGGCGATGACCTGATCCAGATCATTTTCCTGTTCAATGGTTTCCGGTGCCGCCGCCCGGTTCTTGCCGGCCTCGGCATTGTTCAAATATAAAGAAACCTCAGCCAGGCTGAGTTGGTTCTTTTGGTCGGAACCGGAGAAGATGACGTCTTCGCTTTTCTTGCCGCGCAAGGTTTTCAGGCTCTGTTCGCCGAGCGCCCAGCGGATGGCATCCGCCACGTTGGACTTACCGGAACCGTTCGGTCCGACGATGGCCGTCAGGCCTCTTTTTTGGCCGTCTACCAGGCCGGAAAAGATAAGCTTATTCTTATGGGCGAAAGATTTGAATCCTTGGACTTCCAGTTTTTCTAGATACATATTGGCTGCATCCGCCTCTTGGCATTTAGCTGATTTAAGATATAATTGATAATAATATAATAAACTGTTATCGATAAAAAAACAACAGAGACTATGATCATATCTTTAATGGGAGCTATCGGTTCCGGAAAAAGCACGATTGCCCAGATGTTAGCCGACAAATTAGGCTGGCCGCGCTATTATATGGGCGGATTGCGCCGGGAAGCGGCCAAGAAACGGGGTATGACGCTGGCAGAATACAATAAATTAGGGGAAAGCGACATCAGCACCGATCAGGAAGTTGATCTATATCAAAAAAAATTAGGCGAAACCGAAGATAATTTCATTATTGAGGGCCGGACCTCTTGGTATTTAATCCCCCATTCCTTTAAGATCTATCTGGATGTGGACTTTGATGAGGGTGCCAAGCGGGTCTTTGGCAGCTTGCAGAAAAAGAACGAACGCAATGAGGGCAAAGACTTAAAAACCATTGAAGATGTCAAGGAAAGTATGCATAACCGACTGGCCAGCGATCGCTTACGTTACCGCAAATACTATGACATTGATGTCTATGACTTGAAAAACTATGATTTTTATCTGGATACCACTAACTTGAACCCGGGCCAGGTTTTTCAGGCGGTTTATGACCGGGTCAGGCGGGAGCTTGACAAGAAGAAAAATTAATTATAACATTAGACAAGATTTGCCTTATTAATAAGCCTAAAAACGAGACGAAAAGTCTCGTTTGTATAATTTTTAACCAATATGGTTGAGACCAAATTAGAACTGAAGCCCGGAATGACGGTCAGGGTTTATCAGAAAATCAAAGAGCTTAACTCCAAGGGAGAAGAAAAAGAAAGAATCCAGTATTTCGAAGGGATGATCATCGCCCGTAAGCATCACAAGGAACAAGGCGCGACCATTACCGTTCGCAAGGTTTCCGAGGGCGTCGGCGTGGAAAAGATCTTTCCTCTGAATCTGCCGACCATCACCAAGATCGAAATCAAAAAGGAGGCCAAGGTCAGACAGGCTAAGCTGTACTATCTGCGCGGCGAGTATAAGAAAAAATTGAAAGAGAAGATTGTGAAATAGCGGTTTGCTGAGAGATAATAGATTAATCACCCTACCGGAAGTAGGGTGATTTGTTCATAATTCCAATTAAGATAAGTTGAAACCGAAGTCTTGAAATTATCCAGATGTTTGTATTATGATAGTAATATTGTCTGTTTTGGCGGACAACGGTCAAAATCGGAGCTTCTAGGAGAAATATTAAAAATAAAGCGCGAGTGGCGAAACTGGTAGACGCTACGGCTTGAGGGGCCGCTGTCCGCAAGGACGTGGAGGTTCGAGTCCTCTCTCGCGCACCAATATGGGAAAAATTTTTGTAGTCCGGCACGGAGAGATCGATCTTAACGCGCAGGAAAGGTACGCCGGTTGTCTTGATGTTGAACTCAACAAGAACGGTTTGCGACAAACACGCGATATAGTAGAAGATATTGGTAATTTAAAAATTGATCTTATCATTTCTTCTCCTTTAAAAAGATGCCAATATATGGCTGAGGCGGTGAGCAGGGCGATGAGTTTGCCGGTTATCACGATGGCTGAATTCCGCGAGCGAGGGGTTGGAATATTCGAAGGCTTGACTCGCGACGAGGCAAGAATTAAATATCCAGAATTTTGGGCTAGAAATATCACCAGAATTTATAATGATGCCCCGCCCGGCGGTGAAACGATTAAACAAGTAGAGGAGAGGGTTTTCGTCGGACTTAAAGAAATTTGTAAGAAGTATAACAATAGGAATGTCCTCATAGTTACCCATGCTTTTATAGGTAGAATGATTAATAAATTTTTTAATAATATTACTGAAGAGCAATTTTTTGCATACAAGCTCGGCAATGCCAAAATTGCCGAATATATATGTTCATAAGGGGCGCATAGCTCAGCTGGTTAGAGCACTTCGTTTACACCGAAGGGGTCCAGGGTTCGAATCCTTGTGCGCCCACCTTAAGTCAAGACTCCCATTTTGGGAGTCTTTTGCTATTAAAGAATAGGGCTCTTTAAATTTAATATTAGTAATTTTTCCGTCTTTAACTTCGGCGTTCCAAAGTATATTTTTTATTATTTCTCTTTGTCTATTAGGTTTAGCTTCTAAAAACTTATTTTTCATTGCCTGTTGGGCTAAAAAGAAGTTTTTAACTTGTTCCAAAGTAATTCTAGCTAGTGGCTGATTTTTATTCTCTAAAGTTTTTAATTCTTCATTAAGCGAGTCCAGCTCATCGGCTATTGTCTTTCGTTTAGCCTCAAAATCGTCCTTGCTAATCGCTTTATCCAGTAAAAGATTAAATAGTCCCGCTTGGCGTTCCTCTCTAATTTTGAGCTGTTTTAAGAGCTCATTTTTGGTTTTAAGATACTCATTACTTTCCGATTCTTGTTTTAATTTATCTTGGCTAGCTTCATACATTAAATTAATCATTTCTTCGGGGAAAGTTAATCTCTCAAAAACATCAGCTAACATTTTGATTGCTTCGTATTCTTTTAAATAACTCTTATGCTCCTCGCATTTATTCTTCCCGTTGGTGCAGTAATAGTAAATATGCTTACCCCTCTTTTTAGAAGCAGTATATAGACAACCACAATGAGCGCAAACCATTAGCCCCCGAAAGATAAAATCCAGTTTATTCTTTTTAATATGCTGTTTTTTATGCGCCACTTCTTGCGCCTCATCAAATAGCCTCTTAGCGATTATCGGTTTATGATTTCCAATATATTCCTCGCCGTGAGAGGTCATAATGCCATAATAGAATTTATTGTTTAGTAATGTGTATATTTGCGACTTATGGTATTTATTTCCGCCCCGGCTCTTTAATCCAGCCATATAGATTTTATCGGCAATCTCTTTAATCGTATAATTACCACTGGTATACATCTTAAATATTTGCTTAACATAGGGAGCCCGTTCATTATCAATCAGAATATTACCTTTCCCGTCGTTTAAATAGCCAATCGGCGCAATACAAGGCCAACCGCCCTTTTCCAGTTTAGTTCTCAGTCCTCTTTTTACATTCTTACTCAAGTCTAGAATATATTGGTTAGCCATTGAGCCCTCAATGTTTAATAACAAAACATTATCACTGGGCAAATATTGCTTATCGCTCGTTTGGATTACTTTTATTTTAGATTGCTGCAGTAGCCATTGAATCTTTCCGCTATCTATTGGATTACGAGATAACCTATCTATTTTCCAACATAGTATTCCATAGCCCTCGGCCTCGTTATTATTTTCCAGCAGTTTAAGCATTTCTAAAAACACCGGCCGATTATTTGGCAGTTTAGCCGATTTAGATTCAGTGAATATTTTAGCAATTTCCAAACCTAAACTATGAGCCAGTTTTTTCATTTCATTAACTTGGCTTTCCAGGGATAGCACTTGTTTGCTCTTGTCTTCGCTAGACTTGCGAGCATAGAGAATATATTTCATATTGGTTAGATAATTAATTACTCTAGATTCTTATTCTAATTAGAAGTTCTTTTAAACAAGGATAACTTTTTCTTTTCGGCTCCCCCTCCGGGGGGATCCGCCGAAAAGAAAAAAAGAGTTATTTCTTGGTTAAAAATAGAGACTTAGTAAAAAGAAAGGAATCTTAATACTACTAGTATACGGAAACGATGTTGCACCATCTTGCGTGCAAGACTGAATCCTTAATTTTAGAGTTTTTATTGGTGTTTTTAGGCTATTTTGTACTAAAACTGTCAATCTATTGACATTTTAATTAAAGTATGCTATTATATAATTATTAAGATAGTTCGTTTACAAATAAGGTTATATTTGGTTAATTACCAAGTTTGTCTAAAAATAGGCAGATTTAGTAATTAATCAAATAGTATTAACTTTAAAAAAGGATAGTCATGAAAAAATCAATTATTTTTATTCTGCTTCTCGTTTCGTCTGTGTCATTTGCACAAGTTTCAGTTTTTACTAAATATTCGGACGGAAAACTTGCTCCTTGCGCAACCATATTTGGCACAAAGCCGATTAACGATAAAGTAAGTTTTACTTATTTTGCTCTAGTGCAAGAGAAATGGGCAGAAACAATGCTTGGAGTGGCTTATTCACCGACTTCTTGGGCTCAAATTGGTTTAAATTGTGGATTTGAGCAAAATCCTGCTTTATTTCGTGTCGGTGGCAGTATCTGGCTGGGAAAAGGAAAAACTTCATTTTTAACCCTTTTGGAAAAAGGAGATGGCCGGGATAATTACTGGTATAAAAGCACGTTGGCCTATAAAGCTACTAACAACCTATCTCTAGGGGTTAGAGCGTGGCGCTTTAATGGTGTTGGCCCAATCGTTGAATACAAAGTAAAAGATTTAAAATTTTGGGTAATGCCTGCTTATGAGTTTGAAAAGAATAATTCAAATCTTATTGTCGGCGTAGATATCAAAATTTAATATCTGTCGTTCTTGTTCAAGGAAGTCTAAAACATCAGACTTCCTTTTTTATTTGTCTAAAGCTATAATATCAACATATTTATTATTAACGAGCCATGTTCCCAAATCATACCAGGCTCCCCACCACACACATATTATTAAAAGACAGGCGAGAGCCTGTTTTTAAAAGGTCAGGAAACCCCGCACGAGCACCCAGCGAGTGCGGGGATGAATGACTCCTTGTTTAGCACGGCTCGCAGAGGCGTGCTAAACTATAGTCATGAGAATCCGAGCCTTAAATCACT
>Ga0265297_10005044_pt1 | contig 20691 bp, 19 predicted proteins | sample Munlanlwell13791_FD_192502 | JGI IMG/M metagenome (GOLD analysis project Ga0265297, IMG submission 192502) | Leachate microbial communities from a municipal landfill in Southern Ontario, Canada - Leachate well 137-91 | ecosystem: Engineered > Solid waste > Landfill > Unclassified | place...
CAGCATTGATGCCCGTCTTTAAGAAAACGCCATCTGTAACGCATGCCTCCCAGAGAGAATTCCCAAAGACCCTCAATTTCCCGGGAGAAATCTTTTTGTACACGACGTATGGAAAACGTATTATGCTGAGAGATGGATACACCCGGAAAAAGATATTCAGCAGAAAAGTAATTCATCCGATTCCTTGAAGTTTTTATGAGCGAGAAAATAAGTCTGACCGGGACATCCAGCGGAGAACATCCTGTTATAAGCAGTGCCTTTCCGTCTTCGGACAAAAAAGAATAGGTATATTCATTCCCCTCATACCAGCCGGCACAGGACGTGTCGGCATAGAGGCCGCAGGCATAAAATTCATTTCCGTTATCCCGGAATTCAAGAACTGAACAATCATTTGTGCGCAGATACTTCCCGTCTACCTGATCCAGCACCCACAGACCTTTTAAAGCCTGCTTATTATCTTCACGACCGCATGCGGGAAAGATGATCAATAAGGATAACAAAAAAATAAAAGCACTTTTTCTATCCATCACACATCACTTTATGTACAAAGATATTATTTTATTCTGAAATAACTAATTTTCAATGCAATACTATCAGTCTCTGGCACAATTATCATGGCCTCCCGAAACGAGGGAGGCCCCGTTCTGACCCGGGCATGGTTACTAAAGGCATAGGGTTCGGTGGGGATCTTATATAGGGTGCGGCTGTCGAGCCGTCCGTTCCGGTTAAGATCGTGGTATGCCGAGACCGCATAGGTGCCCCGGGGAAGTTCAACAGTGAATTCCATTACGGGAGCCGTAATGTCCTTAATTATTCCTTTAATGGGCTCCTTCAGAAACGTATGCTCCGAATTATAAACAGCAAGCAGGAGCTGACCCTGTTTGCCTTCAAACCCGGACACTGAGATCCTAAGCGGATAAACGGATTCACCGGTGTTCTGTGCCATTAGCAACACAGGAAGGAATAACAGGAAAAAAACAATTTCAGAAAACTTCATTGTCCAAAAATACATTAAATTTCAGGAAAATTTTCACCCGGCAATGAACAAGCTCCTCAATCGCATGAATCCACAGGAATTGGGTTCGCTTTTCCCGATTTTCCTGACAAAACACAACCCTGCATGGTCAGAGCTTTTCCTTCAGGAAAAAGACCTGATAGCCAGCAGACTCGTCCAGGAAAAAAAATGCGCAGAAGATACACTGAGGATCAGACATATAGGCAGCACCTCAATCCCGGGAATAATGGCAAAACCCACCATTGATATACTGCTGGAGATCACTGATGCCACAAACTGCGACCACCTGATCCGGGAAATAAAAAATTTAGGCTACCATTATATTCCCAAACCTGAGAATCCCCCACCGCACATGATGTTTGTTAAAGGGTACACACCGGAAGGTTTTCGCGGACAGTCCTACCATCTGCATGTCAGGTACCGGGGAGACTGGGACGAGCCGTATTTCAGGAATTACCTCTCTGCGCACCCGCTCATCGCAAAGGAATACGAAGATCTTAAAATATCACTTGCAAAAAAATTCCGCTATGACCGTGACGGATATACAGCGGCAAAGGCCGGTTTTATTTCCCGGGTTAATGAATGCGCAAGAATTGCCGCTATGCCGGTAATTGAAACAAAAAGGCTGAACATCCGGCCTCTTACCTGCAAAGAACTCGAAGCATATGCAAAAGACCTTATGGGTGCAGACAGCCCCGATGATGTAGCCATGGCAGAAGCCATCTGTAATGACCTGCTACCCTGCCTCTCCGATCACCGCAATCATCCGCTTTTCTATACAATGTGGATAATGACTCTACAAAATACCCCAACACAGGCAGGCGCCCTTTGCTTTCATGGAGCACCCGATACAAAGGGTGTGGTGGAAATTGGATACGGCACGGAACAGGAATTCAGGAATAAAGGATTAATGACCGAGGCGGTAGCCGCCATGATTGAATGGATGCGAACCTGCCCTGCCATTAAAACCGTAGTAGCGAACACCACTCCCGACAACCCGGCTTCTGTGAGAGTACTTGAAAAGAACGGATTTAACAAAAAAGGCCGCAATTCTATTGCAGCCTATTGTTTATATCTGTGACCCCGGCGGGATTCAAACCCACAACCTTTTGATCCGTAGTCAAATGCTCTATTCAGTTGAGCTACGGGGCCGTTACATAGCACCTATGCGTTGGACCCGTCAGAAGCGGTCTCTTTTTCGATAACCACTCTTCTTTCTTTAATACGGGCTTTCTTGCCGGTAAGGTTTCTCAGATAGAAGATGCGGGCACGGCGTACTTTGCCGTATTTATTCACTTCTATAGTATCGATAAGCGGAGAAACAACGGGGAAGATACGTTCTACGCCAACACCGTTTGAAATCTTACGTACTGTAAATGTTTCGGTGGCGCCGGAACCTTTGCGCTGAATGCATACACCACGAAATCTCTGCAAACGTTCTTTGTTCTCATCCTTAATGATATATGTCACCGTTATAGTATCACCCGATTTAAAATTCGGGAATTTCTTACTCTCCGATGCAAATGCTTGTTCTGCTACTTTAATTAAGTCCATCTTAGTACGTCTCCATATTATTTTTGGGCTTGCAAAGGTAGTTCTTTTTTCTTTTTACCCAAACTTTTTATTAACATTTATATAACGCTCCTCCAATATTATCCCTCATGCTTCCGGTTACTGAAGATAAACAGGATGGTATATCACATACATACAATACACCCAGAAAAGCGAACACGAGCGCTTCTTTAAAGTTAACAGTCAATTTATCAGGCACTTGATACGTGACCTGTGGAGCTGCCGCCGCCATTCGCTCCAAAAGAAAAATATTAAAGGCGCCACCCCCGGTTACCAGAATTTTAGACCCGGGCCTGACATTATGTGCTATCTGCACGGCTACATGTTCACAAAATGTACATAAAGTATCCTCAAGGGAAAGACCGAATGAATCTGTCAACGGCAACACTTCTTCCTCTACCCACTCCCTCCCCAGGGATTTAGGTCCGCTTTGGCGGTAAAAAGGCAAGTTATTGAGCGCATCGAGCAAGGTTTCATGCACATTACCGCTTCTGGCGGTCAGGCCGTCGCGGTCATATTCCTTTCCTGTCCGACGCATATAGTGGTTCAATACATAATTAACCGGCGAGATATCGTATGCACTGCGGCTGCCGTCCGGAGCATCGGAAGAAATATTGGAAAATCCTCCCAGGTTCAGACAATAGTCATAATCCGAAAAAAGACAGCGGTCTCCTATGGGGACCAAAGGAGCTCCCTGACCGTGTAACGCCACATCGGTCGTCCGGAAATCACAAACAACAGGTACACCGGTTTCCGCAGCAATACCCGCCCCGCTTCCTATCTGACAGGTAAAACGGAAGGCCGGACGGTGAAAAATCGTATGACCGTGCGAAGCTATTAGATCAGGTCTTACGCTGTATTGTTCCATAAAAGCCCCGGACTGTTCTCCCAGGTATATACCGTAATCTGAATGCAAACGGGCAAAATCCTCTGCATTAAGCGACTGCGCGGTAGCCAGAAGATGCTTCAGTTCGGAAGGGTACGTTACCGAATGGGCGTGTAATACCCGGTAGGACCATTTTCCGGCCAATAAGGTAAACCTGGCCAGACAAAGGTCCAGTCCGTCCAGCGAAGTGCCCGACATCAGTCCCAGTGCCGTGATCCCCCTTGCGGGGTCATAAACAGTTACCATATGAATGACGTATTATAGGTGGTTGAATTTTGCCTGTTATCGGTCACAACAAGTTCCAGATTGTGTTTTTTACCTTTTTCAATCCGTCGCGGGTCGAGCGTTCCGGTAATTCTGGAACGTTTACCGTCATGTACAAAAAGCGCCCATTTTCCGTCTATCGTTACCCGATATGAATCTATGCCCGAGCATTCGTCTTTAATCGTAAAATAGACAGCATGCCGTCCGCGGACGTCCCCCCCTTTATTGAATGAAGCGGAAACTGTAGGAGCAATGGTATCGACCGATATCCGGAACCGTCCAAAAGCATTGGTAAAGGCCGTCAGCACACTGTCCTTCCGCTCTCCTCCCACTGACTGCCAGGGACCCGTATGGGCCTGTCGTAGCAAAATAACTTTGTCGAGCAATGAATGGGGAATTGAAGAAGGAATATTCATCTGAACGCACATTGGCATATGAAGCGGCTCGTCCGCCGTATAAAGGATCCATTCGTCCGGAGCTGCTTTAATGGCGCTGAACGGAATATTCTTGTATAAGGCGCGTGCAGGCACACTTATTCTCAGGCCGTCTGCCGTAAAAGAATTCTCTTTGTCCCAGAAAAACAGCTGTCCGTATTCCTGATTTATGACAGAAACGGTCCGGTCAGTAGAATCGATTGTCGAAGCTTCCGGGTGAAATCCGTCTGTAAGGACCTTCAACGATTTCACTTTCCTGACTGAAAATTCGCGCCGGGAAAAATTACCGGCAGCATCACTTACGGTAACAGTTAGTTTGTGTGTCAGTGAATCGGGCAGCGAAATAAGTCCATTTGCAGGGGCTAGGATCCTGTCACGCAATACGTTTCCGGGTTCGACCCAGGTTTTGAGCAGGCTGCGGTAGTTACGGGCTCTTTCCGGAAACTGAATAAGAGAATTAATATAGCGCGTTTTATCCAGTGGCAGATCCCCGTTTTCATAACAAAAACACACCTTACCGTCAAGTTCAACGGTCCATTTTTGTATACCCATCCGGGAATTTGTCCCGTTCATTCGGTCAATGGCGTCTACCGAAACATAAAAAGTATCGGGCACATTTATGAGTACACGGTTTTTCTGACCGTCAAGACCGGCTATCAACCGCGAGCCCGGCGTCCCATAATCGCCGGTATAATACTCATGGAACTGTATAAGCCTGAATTCGGGGGGCAGATTGTCCTGAAATGAGAACACCCTGTGCCCCAACAAATCGGCCGAAAATTCCGACTGTAGTGAATCTGTATAGCGTATTTCAAAATGAAGATGCGGTCCGGCCGAGTCTCCCGAATTGCCCGCCTTTGCAATCTCCTGGCCTTTTTTTACGGGAAAAAGAACGGGGTCGCAAACCAGGTCCACTCGGAAAGATTCCAGCCTGTATTGTTGTTCTTCCACATATTTTGCCACAGAGGGAGCAAAACGGTCCAGATGGCCGTAAAGCGATACAGTGCCGTTGGAATGTGTAATGTAAAGTGCATTGCCGTAACCTCCGGGCGATACAGTAATCCGGGAAATGTACCCGTCGGCCGCCGCATACACGGGAGCACCCGTAACACCGCCTACCCTGAAATCAAGTCCGGAATGGAAATGATTGGCCCTGAATTCGCCCACGCTGCCGCTTAATGTAAGCGGATTTGTGCGCACAGGTTCCACATAATATCCTTTCAGAAACGGAACCTGTGCAGCGACAATGAGCGCCGTCAGAAAAACGGTCCGGATCATTGAGAGAACATCTTCTTCATCCTGTCAAAAAAATTCCTGTCTTCTTTTGAAGGATTGGGTTTGAAATTTACCGAATCGCGCAACTTCGAAAGCAAGTCTTTTTCATCTTTCGAGAGCTTTGCCGGAGTCCATACCTGAACAAAAACCAGAAGATCACCTGTGCCGTATCCGTTGACTTCCGGCAATCCTTTGCCTCTCAGACGCAACATCCTGCCACTTTGAGTACCCGGATCTATTTTAATTCTCACCTTGCCGTCTACCGTGGGAACTTCCACATCATCTCCCAAAGCCGCCTGTACAAAAGTCACATAAAGAGAATATATTAAATCATTTCCGTCTCTTTGAAGTTCGGGATGAGGCTCTTCTTCAATGACAACCAACAGGTTACCGTTCACTCCTCCCCGTTTGGGAGCGTTTCCTTTACCGCTAATAGTCAATTGCATCCCTCCTTCAACTCCCTTTGGAATGGAGAACGAGATTTCTTCGGCCCCTTTAACGACACCTTCTCCGTTGCAGGTTTTGCAGGGCTTGGTAATCACTTTTCCCTCGCCGTTACATGCAGGACAGGGACTGCTACTTTGCATCTGCCCCAGGAAGGTGTGGGTCACCCGGGTAAAAACGCCCGTTCCGTTACAGGTAGGACAGGTTTTCATATCCGATTCGGACACCGCTCCTTTCCCGTGACAATCAGGACAGGCTTTCAATTTGTTTATTTTTATCACTTTATCGGCTCCGTGCGCAATTTCTTCTAAGGTAAGCTTTACGCGTATCCGTATATCCGAGCCTCTCCGTACGCCGCGGCGTGAACCCGAACTGCCTCCGAATCCGCCGAAAGGACTACCTCCGAACGCACCTCCGAATGCACCTCCGAAAATATCTCCGAAACGCGAAAAGATATCATCCATGGTAAAACCGCCTCCGAAACCTCCTGCCCCGCCGGCACCCATGTTATCGACACCGGCGTGCCCGAACTGATCGTAACGTGCTTTTTTATTAGAGTCGCTAAGCACATCGTACGCTTCGGCAGCCTCCTTGAATTTTTCCTCGGCCGTCTTGTCTCCGGGATTCTTATCGGGATGGAACTGAATGGCTTTCTTTCTGTAAGCCTTTTTGATATCTTCGGCCGATGCGCTCTTATCGACACCAAGTACTTCGTAATAATCTCTTTTACTCATATATTTTTATTCGCCCACCACAACGTTGGCGAAACGGATTACTTTGCCGTTTAATGTATAACCTTCAAGCACTACATCAACGATTTTACCTTTAAGTTTTTTTTCAGGAGCCGGAATCTTTGCCACGGCAGCATGCAGGTCTGTGTTTAAGGCATGTCCCTTTGCTTCTATGGGCTTCAGACCTTTTGTCTGAAGGTAGCCGGAAAGCTTATGATAAATAAGTTTTACGCCTTCTACGGAATGGGGATCTGCATTTTCAATTTGTTCCAGCGTCTGAATGGCCCTCTGGCAATCATCCAGAACGGGGAGCATCCCTTTGATCACATCTTCACCGGCAGTGAGAATCAGGTCCAGACGCTCCCTGGCCGAACGTTTGCGGTAATTGTCAAATTCGGCCTGAAGCCTGAGCAAACGGTCATTCAGTTCGTCTATCCTGGCTTTATCCTGTTCGGGAGCAGGGGTATCCTGTATCGGTTCCTGCTTATCGGCTGCCGCAGCCTCTGCCGAAGCAGTCTCTGTTGCCGTGGTGTCTCCGGCGGTATCTACTTCCTCTAAATGCTGAACATCAGGCTCGTTTTGAGCCTGATGTTTGGTTGTATGTTCGTTCATGTTACTTTACCTCTTCAAAATCAACGTCCTTTACTTCGCCATCTTCCTGTCCGCCTCCGGCAGAAGCGCCCTGGGGTTCGCCTTCAAAAGGATGTGCGGTGGCACCTCCTGCCTGTCCGGACTGTGAAGCCTTGTACATTTCTTCAGAAGCCGCATGCCAGGCTTTGTTAATAGCTTCCATAGCCTTATCTATAGCCTTAATATCTTGCGATTTATGTGCATTCTTCAAATTGGTGAGAGCTTCTTCAATAGGGGCCTTTTTGTCTGCAGGCAGTTTATCTCCATATTCCTTCATTTGTTTTTCGGTCTGGAAAATCATACTGTCGGCGGCGTTGATCTTGTCTATTTTTTCACGTTCAGCACGGTCGGCTTCTTCGTTAGCCTTGGCCTCGTCGCGCATACGTTTGATCTCTTGCTCGTTAAGCCCGGAAGAGGCTTCAATACGAATCTTCTGTTCTTTACCGGTGCCCTGATCCTTTGCAGAAACGTTCAGAATCCCGTTGGCATCTATATCGAACGAAACCTCAATCTGCGGTATACCACGGGGAGCCGGAGCTATTCCGTCCAGATGGAACCGGCCAATGGTCTTGTTGGAACTGGCCATGGGACGTTCTCCCTGCAGTACATGTATCTCAACCGAAGGCTGATTGTCACTGGCAGTGGAGAATGTCTGTGACTTCCTGGTGGGAATGGTGGTATTGGCCTCAATCAGTTTGGTCATCACACCGCCCAGTGTTTCTATACCCAGACTCAAAGGAGTAACATCAAGTAACAATACGTCCTTTACGTCGCCCGAAAGCACACCGCCCTGGATGGCTGCACCTACGGCAACCACTTCGTCGGGGTTCACGCCCTTGTTGGGCACTTTGCCAAAGAATTTTTCCACGAGCTGCTGGATAGCGGGAATACGTGTGGATCCGCCTACCAATATTACGTCATCAATATCCGAAGCCTTAAGTCCGGCATCTGAAAGTGCTTTTCTGCAGGGCTCAACCGTACGTTGAATGAGCGTGTCTGCCAATTGTTCAAATTTGGCACGGGTAAGAGTTTTCACCAGGTGTTTTGGAACTCCGTCAACCGGCATAATATACGGCAGGTTGATCTCTGTGGAATTCTGGCTCGAAAGTTCGATCTTGGCTTTTTCGGCTGCTTCTTTAAGACGCTGCAGCGCCATAGGATCCCTGCGAAGGTCCAGTCCGCTGTTCTCCGATGCAAACTCGGATGCAAGCCAGTCAATAACGGTCTGGTCAAAATCGTCTCCTCCCAGATGGGTGTCGCCGTTGGTAGATTTTACCTCAAAAACACCGTCACCGAGTTCGAGAATGGAAATATCAAAGGTACCGCCACCCAGGTCATAGACAGCCACTTTCATGTCTTTATGCATTTTATCGAGTCCGTAAGCAAGAGCTGCGGCAGTGGGCTCGTTAATGATACGGCGTACCTTAAGACCGGCAATTTCTCCGGCTTCCTTGGTGGCCTGACGCTGTGAATCGCTAAAATACGCAGGAACCGTAATAACAGCCTCCGTGACTTCCTGTCCGAGAAAATCTTCGGCAGTCTTTTTCATTTTTTGAAGGACCATTGCCGATATTTCCTGAGGCGTATACAGCCTGTTGTCAATTTTTACCCTGGGGGTATTATTTTCACCTTTTTCTACGGAATAAGAAACGCGGGAACGCTCCAGGGCCACTTTGTCGAAAGTCTCACCCATAAAACGCTTAATGGAATAAATGGTTTTTTGAGGATTTGTAATGGCCTGACGTTTAGCAGGATCACCTATTTTTCGTTCTCCGTTATCGGCAAATGCCACTATGGAAGGAGTTGTCCTTTTGCCTTCCGAATTAATAATAACCACCGGTTCATTGCCTTCCATTACGGCAACGCATGAATTGGTAGTACCTAAGTCAATTCCAATTATTTTACCCATAATTTATATATGTTTATTTTATTAATTTTTCTTTTGTTTGCCCGTAAACACTCAATTGTTATGCCAAAAGACAGAACCTGCCACCTTGTCAGTTTTTCTTTCCGGTGCCATACCGGAATGTGACAGATATAACTAACTTTGCCACCATGTCAGACAAAAAAAACATCCCCTTATCCGAACGTATCCTCTATGAGGATAACCACATTATTGTTGTAAATAAACTGGCGGGCGAAATCGTCCAGGGTGATAAAACAGGAGATATCCCACTGAGCGAAACGCTGAAAGTTTTCATCAGGGAACGCGATAACAAACCGGGAAATGTTTTTATTGGCGTTCCGCACAGGCTGGACCGCCCGGTAAGCGGTCTGTGTGTTTTCGCTAAAACCTCAAAAGCGCTGGAACGTTTGAATGCCATGTTCAGCCAGGGAGAAATGCATAAAACTTATCTGGCGCTTGTGGCTGTAAAACCGAAAGCCGATGAGGCCGTTCTTACCCATTACCTTACCCGAAACGAAAAACAGAACAAATCATATGCGTGGCTTTCACCCCGCCCCGATGCTAAAGAAGCAAGCCTGCGTTACAGGTATCTGAAAAGCACAAAAAGCTATCATCTAATTGAGATTGAACTGTATACCGGCAGACATCATCAAATAAGGTGTCAATTGGCTGCTATAGGTTCACCAATAAAAGGAGATTTAAAATACGGAGCGCCCCGTTCCAATCCCGACGGAGGTATTTCGCTTCATGCATATCATCTGGAATTCATGCACCCGGTTAAGAAAGAATCTGTAAGCATTACAGCTCCATGGGAACCATGGACGCAATGATATCGCCCGAGATCATAAATGCATGCGTTTTTTCAGCCGCACGGTCTCCGGCCTGTCCGTGAATATAGGCGCCTGCAATAGCAGCCTGTTCGGGCGGATACCCCTGAGTAAGCAATCCCAGGATAATACCGGTAAGCACATCGCCGCTACCGGCAGTTGCCATGCCGGGATTTCCGGTGGTATTGAACCAGTGGGGGCCGTCCGGTGTACAAATGAGTGAAAAATGACCTTTCAACAGCAATACTACCCCGAATCTGCGGGAAAATTCAACCGCCTGCATAGCCCGGTCGTATCCGCTCCCGGCTGCTGGCATACCGGCTGCACAAGCCAGCCTGTCAAATTCTTTGGGATGAGGTGTTAAGACAGTTCCAACGGGAATTTTTGAAAGGTATCCGGGGGCCGAAGCAATTATATTCAGCGCATCGGCATCGAGCACCAAAGCAGGACGATCAGCCCGTGAAACATACATGTCCAGCAGTTCTCCAAGCATTGCGGCTGTAGCCCGGTCTGTTCCCAGTCCGGGTCCGGCGCCCACGGCCCGGTAACTCACTCCCCCTGTGGCAATAGTACCGGGAAGGTGTGTTACGCAATCCCCGTGGTTGTCAAGGGAGAGCATGGCTTCCGGCAACGAGGTATGAAACGGCACTTCGCCCCTGGCAGGGATATGCGCCGTAAGCAATCCGGCTCCTGTACGCATACAGGCTGCGGCAGACAAAAGCGCAGCTCCCATTTTGCCTTTACTGCCGGCAATAAGCAACGCATGTCCAAAGGTATTTTTATGGGCAAAGGGATTTCTCTTTGTAGTATATATGGCATCTATGAAAGAAGCGTCTACCGTACGGAATGGAGTCTTAATACGGGAATAATCACCATTGCCCATGCCTATGTCCAGTACTTCCCACTCTCCCACATACTTATAATTATCTTCAAAGAAAAAATTCAGTTTGGGAAACTGGAATGTGTAGGTCTTTTGCGCACAAACAATGACTGCATCCGGAGGAATATTCTCCTGGCCGGGCAACCCGGAAGGAATGTCTACTGCATATACCGGATTGGGAAGTGTATTGATGTCCGTGATCATTTGCCTGAATGTTCCGGTAATCGGTCTTGAAAGACCGGAGCCCAGCAGTCCGTCTATTACAGGCACACGGGAGTCAAGTGTTTTCAATACCGTTTTCCACTCTTTATCATGCTGTTCCGGGGTACGTCCGTCGGTCAGATCATGCAGGTACACCTTCCACCCCCGCTGCCGCAAAAGACCGGCCACTCCCCGGGCATCGGCGCCGTTATTTCCCGGACCGGCAATTACCAGCGCTTCTTCTACAGACGGAACAAAATCCCTGAGAAAGGCGCTGGTAAACGCACGGGCAGCACGGGCAATCAATTCCTCCTCTGAGGTTCCCGTCTGCGCACAATAGTCTGCATCAATGCTGCGGATATCGTCTGTATAATAAACATTCATGGTCAAACAAGAAAACCGTTCATGTTCTTTCCGGCCGCAAGTCCCTCACGTACAAAGGTCGACGAAACATTTATGAGCGGAGCGTCGAGCCGTTTTATTTCCTTTGCCAAATGACCGTATTTTTTCTGCAAGACCTGCACGTCCACACCTTCCCTTGGGTAAACATAAATTTCATAGCCGGACAGCAGAAATTCCCATTCATACCAACTTTCAATAATTGCCAGGTTATCGGCCCCAATGACAAGTACAAAGGTTATCCCGGGCTCCTGTTTTTCCAGATGACGTAAGGTATTGATCGTATAAAGCGGTTGGGGCAGATGAAATTCGACATCGGACACTTCAATATCCGGAAGCCTGCCGGCTAACACCCGGCGAATATGTTCCAGCCGTTCCTGCAACACGTATTCGTGTACCTGAACGGGGACTTTCAGCGGATTCCGTGGCGAAAGGATCATTCTCACCATGTCCAGATCAGTAAACGACACCAGGTAATTGGCAATGGCCAGATGCCCAATATGGAAGGGGTTGAATGAACCAAAGTATAATCCGCACCTTTTCATGATTAATAAATAAATGCGGCTACGATTTCTGTAGCTCTGTCCAGGGTATCCTCCAATTTGTCATTGACCAGTATAACGTCAAAACGGGGCGCATCCTGCATTTCAGCAGAGGCTTTGGCTACTCTTTCAGCTATGGCCCTGTCTGAATCGGTCCCGCGTTTGCGCAGTCTTTCTTCCAGTACGCCGAGCGAAGGAGGTGCAATGAATACAGACAAGGCGGATTTACCGAATTTCTTTTTCAGGTTGATACCGCCCTTGACATCCACGTCAAAAACAGCTATCTTGTTCCCATTCCATATTCTCTCCAGTTCCAGTTTAAGGGTACCGTAATAGCGGTCCTTATAAACTTCTTCCCATTCAACAAAGGCATCTTTGGCAATCAGATCACGGAACTCATCTTTGGAAATAAAATAATATTCTTTACCGTTCTCTTCGGTTCCCCGTCTGGGGCGCGTAGTGGCAGTTACAGAGAAATCAAGTTGCGGAAAAGTTTCCATCAGATGATTAACCACCGTGGATTTACCGGCTCCCGACGGAGCAGAAAAAATAAGCGCTTTATGACTCATACAGATCTCTTTCTGAGGTTACGGCAGCAAAATCGGCTATAAAACCGGCTGCTTTTTCAATACAGTCTTTCACAAACCGGGCCCCCTTCTCGGGTGTAGAGGCCGAAGGATCTCCTACCCCGGTATCCTGGGTAACATAAACCCAACGCCTGGGCATCCATGCCCACTTCTCACGCAATCCTTTAATGGCAAAATGCTTTTCTTCGCCGCTTCCTGCAAATTCCAGCGGTAAAACAAGATCCGGCCTTATAGCCATAATAGAGGAAGTTTCCATTTCATCTGCGTGATCTCCCGGTTTTTGGAAATAATCCGATGCCGGACATATCTTCCACCAATTGATAACACACAGCAGCATTTTGGGGAACTTCATGCCCAATTCCCTCACAATGGGCTGGAATATATTTCCCCCGTGTCCGTTCATGATGATCAGGTGGTCCACTCCGTGACGGAACAATACGGTAATCACATCCTCCAGCAGGGCCATCTGGGTAGAAGGATTCATGTTCATACAAAAGGGTACTTCCAGCTGACCGGTATTGACCCCGAAGGGAATGGCGGGCAGAACAAGAGCCCTGGTGCCCTTTTCCCAGGCCAGTGCAGCCGATTCTTCTGCCAGATGTCCGGCAAGAATGGTATCGGTACCGTAAGGCAGGTGATAATTGTGTGCTTCTGTGGCTCCCCAGGGAAGAATGGCTGTGTTGAAATGCATTTCCCTGACAGTGTGCCAGTTTGTTTCATGTAAGATATACGGCCTCATTACAATAATCGGATTATGAAGTTCAAATATAATCTAAAACTCTTATCTTTGTCAATTACTTTAAGTAAATTATTTAGGAAAACATCAAATATAAAATTTTGTAATATGGTATCATACAAAGATTTAGGACTGGTCAACACACGTAAAATGTTCGCCAGGGCCATTGAAGGCGGATATGCAATTCCTGCTTTCAATTTTAATAATATGGAACAGATGCAGGCCATTATCAGTGCCTGCGTAGAAACCAAATCGCCCGTTATCCTCCAGGTTTCGAGCGGTGCACGCAAATACGCGAACCAGACACTCCTTCGCTATATGGCACAGGGTGCTGTTGAATACGCAAAAGAACTGGGTTGCGCCATTCCTATTGTACTTCATCTGGACCACGGCGATTCTTTTGAGATCTGCAAGAACTGTATTGAATACGGATTCTCATCCGTTATGATTGACGGTTCACACCTTCCTTACGAAGAAAACGTTGCCCTGACACGTAAAGTAGTGGAATATGCCCATCAGTACGACGTTACAGTAGAAGGCGAACTGGGTGTACTGGCCGGTGTGGAAGATGATGTGAAAGCCGAGCATCACACCTATACCCAGCCCCAAGAAGTGGAAGACTTCGTAAAACGTACCGGTGTTGACTCCTTGGCAATCTCCATCGGGACTTCCCACGGTGCCTTTAAATTTAAACCCGGACAAAAACCCGAGATCCGCCTGGACATTCTGAAAGAAATAGAAAAACGCATTCCCGGCTTTCCTATTGTTTTGCACGGATCATCGAGTGTGCCCCAGGACATAGTGGCCGAGATCAATCACTACGGAGGCAAACTGAAAGATTCCATTGGCATCCCGGAAGAACAACTTCGTGAGGCATCCAAGTCTGCTGTATGCAAGATTAATATCGATTCTGACGGAAGACTGGCCATGACGGCCGCTATCCGCAAAGTGCTTACCGAGAAACCCGACGAATTCGACCCCCGCAAGTACCTCGGACCTGCCAGGGACAAACTCAAAGAACTTTACAAGCATAAAGTAATCAACGTTCTGGGTTCGGATAATAAAGCTTGATGAAAACTGCTCTTGTCACCGGTGCCGATGGTGGCATGGGCCGCGAAATATGCCGGTCTTTGCTCAAAGACGGTTATTCACTGATCATGGCCTGCCTCTCCACAGAGGCGGCCATGCCTTTTTTTGAGGAGCTCAGGACTCAGGTTTCAGATCAGGAGGTGCCTCCTTCAATCTGGCTGCTTCAGCTGGACCTGGCTTCGTTTGCCTCGGTCAATGCATTTGCATCGAAAATCCCGGTGGACACGATCAACCGCCTGGTGCACAACGCGGGCATACTGCCCAGACACACCAGACTGACCGAGGACGGGTATGAACTTATCTCTCAGATTAATTACAGGGCTCCACTGCATCTCACTTCGCTTTTGCTGCCCCGGCTGGAAAAAGGGGCGGAAACGGAAGACGGGGCACGGATTATCTTCACAGTTTCCTGTACCGTATATTTCGGATGGTTTTCCAGGCTCAGGCCATCTTTTCTGACACGCCTACCCCGGAACTGGGCTGCAAGAGTCATACGCTACGGAGATACCAAGAGGGCACTCTATCATGCATCTCTTTCCCTGGCGGAAGAACTCGGCAAAAAAAACATAATGGTTTATACGACCGATCCCGGAGCCGTCAACACACCAATGCTCACCATGAACAACGGTCTGGACAAACTGGTGAATGCATTTTTCCGGCCCCTGCTCAGCACCCCGGCCCAGGGAGCCTCAACGGCCGTTTATCTTGCCACCGAGACAACACTTGACGAACCGTCCGGAACAAGTTTCAGAAAAAAAAGGCCCCGCCGTTTTCTAATTGGCAAACACGTTCATTACCTGTAAAGCCTTTCCCGTCCAATTGTCGAACACACCCCGGTGCAGTTTCAGAATCTCTTTTTCCGGGCTGTAGGTTTCTTCGGGGAACCAGTACATGAATCCGTTTACATTGGGACACTGCTTTATGGTCTTGATGAATTCAACGAAAAATTGCTTCTGCCCTTCGGGTGTGGCGGGAAACTCAGGTACATACGTCGCATTCTGGTCTATGCCCCATTCATGATAAGGGAAGGCCACCTCCACAATATTGACTTTTTTGTCCGGGAAGTTCATCCTCAGGCCGTCCATGCAATCTTTCAGCTGCCTTAACGGACCGTGCCAGAAAGGATAGTAACTTATCCCTATGATATCGTAATCCACATTATAGACCTGCATCTGGTTGAAAAACCGTACGGCAGATACTTCATCCCCTCCACGGTCCGAGTGGATCATCACCCAGGCGTCGGGGCAGACTTCCCGGCATGCCTTTGAAGCCAGGGAAAGAAGGCGGCAGAAATAATTCCATTGAGCTGTCGTATTCCATTGTGAATTCCATACGTCAACACGGGCCGAGTCCCAGAGCATGCCGAACGTAACCTCGTTACCTATCTGGATCATGTCCGGGACCGCGTTGTTTTTCATTAAGGTACGCAATGTTTCCCTGGTATAGGAATAAACACGGTTGGCCAGTTTTTCCTGATCAAGTTCCGTCCAGGCTGCGGGTTTGAATTGTTTTCCCGGATCGGCCCAGGTGTCCGAATAATGAAAATCCAGCAGGATCCTGTATCCGGCGGACCGGGCTGCCAGAATAAGGTCCTGTACATAGGCCAGGTCCTGACAGGCAGCAGTCTCCGGATTGGGGTTTACAAAAAGCCTGACTCTTAAATAATTAAATCCTTTTTCTCTAAAGAATGGCAACACAGCCACATCATTTCCGTATTCATCTTTGTACACGGCACCCGCTTTCAGATATGTGGGAAGCAAAGACATATCGGCTCCGATAATCCAGTCGGGCTGATCTATAGGCTCTCCTCCCCCGGAGGGGTCGGGTTGTTTATTGCAGCCTGTAATGAGTAAGATACCAGCAACAAAAAAAGATATTATATATAACGTCTTGTTAATCATACATATTAAATAACGTGGTAATATTTGAGGCAAAAAGTTTTACGGAAATGGCCAGCAAGATGATCCCGAAGAATTTGCGTAAAATATAAATGCCACCTTTTCCCAGGAGCTTTTCCGCCCAGTTTACATGACGCAAAACCAGGAACACAATAATCATGTTAACTAAAATGGCAATGGACACATTCAGCAGGCTGTATTCGGCACGCAGCGAGAGAACGGTAGTAAGCGTCCCGGCTCCTGCAATGAGCGGAAATACGAGCGGTACAATGGTAGCGGCATCGGCCGGACCGTCGTTTTTGAAAATCTCGACTCCAAAAATCATTTCAATGGCCAAAACGAATATCACCAGCGAACCGGCTACGGCAAAAGACGAAATATCCACGTTGAAAAGTCCGAGAATGGCCTCGCCCACAAAGAGGAAAACGAAAATCAGACCCGTGGAAATAAGCGCAGCCATCAAAGGGCTGAATTTTCTGCCCTTGTTTCTTATGTCAAGAATAATGGGAATAGACCCGGTAATATCAATTACCGCGAATAAAACCATAAAAGCACTGATTATTTCTCTGATATTTATCATAACACAAAGATATAAAACGCTACATTTGTATTAATCATTTTTACGAGATATTTCAATGACACCCTTTTCACGAATCATACGCCCCGTTATTACGCTGAGCGTTCTTTTCTTTGCTCTTCCGGTCCCTGCACAGGACCATGTAGTCAAAAAAATTATCACAGAAGGTACTACCAACAATCTCACGCAGCATCATCTGGATGTTTTAACCAATCGCATAGGCGGAAGACCTGTGGGGTCGGATGCATACAACGCCGCCGTCAAATGGGCAGTTTCCCAGTTTGAAAAATGGGGACTGGAAGTTTCAGTAGAAGAAGCCGGAGAAACACGGGTCGGATTCAACCGCGGTCCCTGGTCGGGCACTTTATACGGAGGCGTTTTCCCAAACGGAGACGGTACAAGCCTTCATTTTGCCACTCCTTCTTATACGGCCGGCACAAAGGGACTTCAAAGAGGACATGTTCTTTTGGAGCCAAAAACTCAGGCGGAATTCGACAGAATGAAGAAAGTGCTTAAAGGGGCGTGGGTTCTGATTACAGGAACCAGCAACGGCTGGCCGGTGGAACGTACCGTACAGGCAGACAAACGGCGCGATTCAATTATTCAGCTTAATGAAGAAATCGCCAGAGAAAACAATGATGTAATACGCCGCTACAGAACACGCACCGGCGACCGGAGAATGAACGAAGACAAAATGAGGGAAGAGTTGAAAGACAGCCTCAAGACAATTAACGACGAACCGGCCCTCTTTTACCGGCAATTGGTTGAAGCAGGAGTGCTCGGATTTATTCAGTCATCACCTGTTCCCATTACTGCTTTATGGGACAAGTATACCGTGTTTGGGGAGGAATCCTGTTTCGATAACCTGCCGATTGTGCCCGATATCAAACTGGATGAGCATCAATATAATTACCTGTTGCAGATGGTAAAGGAACGCCGTCCCGTTGAACTGGCCTTTGATATCCGCAATCACTTCCGTCCGGGACCTGTCAAATTTCATAATGTAGTAGCCAAAATGAAAGGTTCAAAATATCCCGACGAATATGTTATGGTAAGCGGCCACCTCGATTCCTACGACACAGCTACAGGAGGTGTGGATTGCGGCGTGGGCGTTACGCCCGCCATGGAATCGGCCCGCCTGCTTTCGGTTGCCGGAGCCAAGCCTAAACGGTCCATTCTGTTTGTCCTGTTCGCCGGGGAAGAATTCGGTCTGCTGGGAGCCACCGCATGGGTAAAGGCACATGAAAAAGAACTGGATAAAATCTCTAACCTGTTCAACAGAGACGGCGGGCCCACAGTAGCAACCGGGGTAACAGTCTCTCAAGCCATGTACGAAGACTTTATTAAAATATCGGAAGGTATAGATCAGATCAATCCGGCGTTCGGGTTTAAAGTAAACACCTTTAAACCCAGACCCAGGCCCACAGTTCCCGGAGGTACCGATGCTTCTGTTTTTGCCATCCGGGGAGTTCCTACTATTGCTTTCGACAATTCGGACCCAAAAGGATATAATTTCGATTACCGGGAAATCTGGCATACCGAGAGGGACGTATACACTAAGAGCATAGACGAATACCAGGAACACACCTCTGTCGTACAGGCGGTCATTATCTACCGGCTGGCCAACCTCGATCATCTGCTTCCCAGGGACGGCTATTACCTGGAACCGGAAAAGAGCAGATAATATGCAGCGTTATTATGAATAGATGTATCTTTACAGATGTACTGTAAATCTAAAAGATACATTTATGATGCGTTATTTTGCCCCGATGATCAAGACAGTAGCTGTTTTGCTTCTTCTCAGTGCCTGCGACGGGGTTTCGTCAGATACGAACGAACGCCCTGATATTGTACTTACCAAAACGGAACAGGCGCTGACAAATGACGCCAACCGTTTTGCCTTTGATTTATTCAGGCAAATTGCAAAGGAGGACAAGAATTTCTTTATTTCTCCTCTGAGTGCATCGCTTGCCTTGTCTATGACCGCTAACGGCGCGGCGGGCGGCACGGCTCTTGAAATGAAAGATGTTTTGGGCTTTGGAGCCTATTCTTTCAAAGACATGAACGCCTATTTCGAAAAAATGTGTACAGCCTTACCCAAGGCCGATAAACTCACTGAAACAGGTATCGCCAATTCTATCTGGATACGGAATGGGTTCCCGGTACTCGACAGCTTTAAGGAAACTGTCAGATCTTATTATTTGGCGGAGATCGCAAATCTGGACTTCTCTTCACCTTCTGCCGTAAAAACAATCAACGACTGGTGTGCCTCCAAAACTAACGGAAAGATAGATACCATTATTGAGGAGATTCCCGCACAAATGATCATGTACCTGATTAATGCCCTGTACTTCAACGGAACCTGGACTCTTGAGTTTTCTAAAGACTATTCGTACGACGGACCTTTTATGTCTGAACAGGGCAGTTACGCAATGGCCCGTTTTATGATGCAGACGGGAGAGTTTGCCTATACCGCAAATGATTATTTTACCATAGCCGAACTTCCGTATGGAAACGAGGCTTTCTCCATGGTTGTCCTGTTGCCGCGCGAGGGTGTGATCATGGATAAAGCTCTGGAAGGCTTCACATTGGATAACTGGAGTAGATGGCTTTCCGGACTGAGTTCATCCAAGAGTAACTTAACGGTCGTACTTCCAAAATTCATATTCAAATATGAAAAAGATCTCATTCCCACCCTTCAGGCCATGGGAATGGTCCTGCCTTTTATGGAAGGAGCAGCCGATTTCGGGAACCTGTCCCCGGTAGGCGGTTTGTACATCGGGCTGGTAAAACAGAAAACATATATCGATGTGAGTGAAAAGGGGACAGAAGCCGCTGCCGTGACTATTGTGGGAGTGGAAAAAACAGCTTCGGGGCCTGACGATCCCATTCCTTTTATTGTGAACAAACCTTATTTTTACCTTATCAGGGAAAAAAGCACCGGTGCCATCTTGTTTATGGGCAGGATGATTGCTCCCTGTTGATAACCTGCTATACACAACATTATGGAAGAATTCTGGTATCCGTTGGACAATGCCGCCAAGATTTTCCCCGCCATTACAACGGACGAGGTCACTTCTGTGTTCCGGATCTCTGCAGTCTTTAAGCATAAAATTCATATCAGGAGCCTGTTCCTGGCGGTTCGTTCCATTGAACGGCGTTTTCCCTACTACCATGTCCGGCTGAAGAAAGGCTTTTTTTGGTATTATCTGGAATCGGCCCGTTTCCATACTTCTGTGGAAACGGATAACCAGTCTCCCTGCAGAAGGTTCCGTAAAGGAGATCCGTTATTCAGGGTTTTGGTGCTGGATAACAGGGTCAGTGTGGAATTTTCGCACCTGCTAACCGACGGAGGAGGAGCCTATGAATACTTTAAAACGTTGATTGTTGTTTATCTCGGCCTGACCGGAACGCAGGTACCGGCAGATTTCAAATACCTCCATCCGGACGAAGATCCTCTTCCGGAAGAATTTGAGGATGCATATAACAGGTATTTCAAAGAGAACATTCCTGCTTCTGTAAAAAAGCCCAGGGCTTTTCACGTACCGTTCCCCTTACGCGGCAAACCGGCTCTCAGCGTGCTTTTTGGAGCTATCCCGCACGCAGAACTCAAAGCTAAAGCAAAAGAGAAAGGAGCAAATATTACCGTCTACCTGACCTCGGCATATCTTGTTGTACTCCAGGAAATATATGAAGACCTGCGCTCCCGCAGGCATAAAAGATTTGGAAAACTGAGCCTTGAAATACCCATTAACGTCAGGAAGATATACCCAAGTACCACCATGCGGAACTTTTCTT